>MDTB01159833.1_pt1 | contig 69151 bp, 71 predicted proteins | sample 811161 | NCBI WGS metagenome assembly MDTB01 (sample SAMN05326650, study PRJNA326480) | marine metagenome | isolation source: seawater | place: Mediterranean Sea | collected 2009
CAGACAGCTGCGCCTAAACCGTAAAGAGTATCATTAGCAATTTTTAATGCTTCTGCTTCATCTTTAAATTTAATCACAGACACAACAGGTCCAAATATCTCCTCTTGAGATATACGCATATTGTTCTTAGCCTCAAAAATAGTTGGCTCAATGTAATTGCCTTTTTCTAAGCCACTATTTAGTTTAGCTACTTTTCCACCACAAAGAACTTTAGCACCTTCCTTTTTTCCAAGGTCAAGATAGGATTTGATTTTCTCCATCTGTTCAACTGAAGCTTGTGCCCCAATCATAGTCTCCATTTTTAATGGATTATCTTGAACTACTGCTTTGGTTCTTTTAATAGCTCTCTCCATGAATTTATCGTAGATAGATTCTTGTATCAAAGCTCTACTTGGACAAGTACAAACTTCACCCTGATTTAGATTGAACATTACAAAACCTTCAATACATTTATCAAAGAAGTCATCGTCTTTATCTAGAACGTCTTCAAAAAAAATGTTTGGAGATTTTCCGCCTAATTCCAAGGTAATTGGAATTATATTTTGTGCGGCATACTGCATAATCAGTCTTCCAGTTGTAGTTTCACCTGTAAAAGCTACTTTTGCAACTCTTTTTGAAGATGCTAATGGTTTACCTGCTTCTAAACCAAATCCGCTAACAATGTTTACTACTCCAGGAGGCAATAAATCTCCTATAAGTTCCATCATAACATTGATTGATGCCGGTGTTTGTTCAGCTGGTTTTAATACAACGCAATTTCCTGCAGCAAGAGCTGGTGCTAATTTCCATGTCGCCATTAACAGCGGAAAGTTCCATGGAATAATTTGACCTACTACTCCTAAAGGTTCAGGGATATTGTATGAATATTGATTGTTACTTATCTCTGCGATTGATCCTTCTTCCGCTCTAATAACTCCAGCAAAATATCTCCAGTGATCAACAACCAAAGGTAAGTCGGCTGCCATACATTCTCTGATAGGTTTTCCATTATCTAAACATTCAGCCGTAGCTAACAAATTCAGATTTTTTTCTATTACATCAGCTATCTTATACAAAATATTTGATCTCGTAGTGATATCTGTTTTTCCCCACTCAGCAAATGCTGCGTGTGCTGCATCTAGAGCTGCTTCAACGTCTTTATCATTTGATCGTGCCACCGAACAGATCTTCTCATTAGATATCGGGCTAACATTGTCAAAATATTTGCCAGATTTAGGTTCTACAAACTTACCGTTTATATAATTTCCATATTTAGCCTTAAATGGAAATTTAACCTTCAAATGGGATGTATCTAATACAGAGGACACTTTCATTGCTTCTGCACTCATTTTTCCTCCTCTTTTTTAAAAATAAATTAGAACGCATTATGTTCTTAAAGTAAATCCATCAAATTATTTTCAACTTGAAAGTGTATTAAATTTTTCATTTGTAGGTTGAATTTAATGTTTCACGTGAGAATCAATAAATTTTATTTAAAAAAATTTCTGAGATTTTTGTTTTTTTGATTTCTTTTGAGATTATGAATTATTCTTAAAATTTTTCTAAAAGGTTTAAATTTAAAAAGAATTTTAAATTTTTCCTCAATTTTATTCCTCTCTGTTAAGCTTGTATCTAACATCTTTATACTTTTCTCGACACTATTGTTTCCTACTAGAGTATTTTCTTTTGCTCTTTCAGTATTTATCCTAAATACGACAAAACTTTCATAAAAAACCATTGAATATATATATTTGTTTAATGAGAATTTGAAATTTCCAAGATTGGGATAGGTATAATTGATATCATCTATAAGCTTTTTAGAAAAATTAATAAAAGAGTATTTCTCGGAATTTGTAAATTCCTTCAAATAACTGGTGTGAGTATCTTCCACTGCAAGCAATCCACCATTGTTAATATTTTTAATACAATTGACTAAAGTTATAATTTGTTGATCGTTTTTGTGGCCTCCATCATCTAAAATAATATCAACTTTGCCTACCTTTTTGAAAAAATCTTCCCAAAAATTTGCTTTGCTTTGATCCCCAATGAAAATTTCAAATCCTTGTTCTTCAAGTTTTTTGCACTCTGGGTTAATATCTATTCCAATAATTCTTGACTCTTTGTTGAAAAATTTTTTCCATATTTCCAAACTTCCGCCATTATAAACTCCAATTTCTACAAAAGTGATAGGTCTGTCTTTGTATGATGTAAATAATTCTTCATATATTTTAAAGTATTTTGAGTATTTCGTAGAAAAATTTTTACTTTCTTCAAATAATCTATAAATTTCATTCATTATAATCTTTTTATAATCTATTTTTATTTAAATAAACTTAAAAGTAATATTTATAAATAATTGGTTATAAAACATATATTAACTATGAAAAATTTAGATAATAAACATCTATTTGAGGCAGTTACAATAATTGTTGTTTTATATAAGTCCACAAATATCATATTTGAGTGTTTAAAAAATTTAAGAAACTTTAAGATTGTAATCGTTGATAATGGAAGAAACGGAACAATATTAGAGAAAATTAAAAGTAATTACTCTTCTGTAAAAATAATAAAAAATAAAAAGAATTTAGGTTTTGGCAAGTCTGTTAATAAAGCTGTTCAAGAAGTTGGGGGAGAATATTTTTTAATACTTGGACCTGATTGTATAGTTAATGAAAATATTTTAGAAAAATTACTTGGTTTTGCTAAAAAGTTTGATGCAGCAGCAGTTGGTCCTTGGATAAAGGATGATAAAAGTTGTTATGGCTTATTGCCTGAAAAAGGTAAAAATATTCCTAGAAATGAACTACAAAAAAAGAGTGCTGAACTTTTAAATAATAAAAAACCTGATGGCGAATGTTGCGTTGAAGTTCACAAATCCGCAGCTTTATTAATTGAGAAAAGAAAATTTATCGATATTGGCATGTTCAATGAAAGTTATTTTTTATTTTGGGAGGAGATCGATCTTTGCAGAAAATATCTTAAAATGAAACAAAGTATAATACTATCTCCAAATATTGAGGTAATTCATAAAGAAAGTTCCTCAGTCAAGAGTGATTTAAATACTTTTCTTTTAAAAATTTTTCATCATGAATTGTCACCATTAATATATTTTGGTGTAGGAAAATTATCAAAAATTATTTGTATAAGAATATTTAAATATTTTATTAGAGGAATTTTATATCTTTTAGTTTTTAATGTGAAAAATTCTCTTAAAAATTTTGTAAAGTTGGCTGCAGTATTTAGTTACTTTTTTAAATAGTCTTTTTTAAGATTTAGAGTAGATTTTTTAACAAAATAAATTCCAATTATAACAGCTATTAAAGATACCAAAACTTTTGAGGTTATAAGTTCATTTAGAAATATATAGCCCAATATTACACCGAATATAGGTATTAAATATGCTACCTGGGACTGGAAAACTAATCCGTTTTTTTTCAAAATTTTAAATCTTAAAAGCCAAGCTATGCCTGTTGCTACAACGCCTAAATATATTAATGATATTGAAGATTCTGCACTAGGATTTAAATTCCAAGGTTTTTCCAAAATTGTTGCGATTGGGATTAATATAATTGTAGCCCAGATTAGAATTGATGCCGTAACATTCTCATTTTTTTTTTTACTAATCTTAAGAGTTAATATCCCTCCAACTACATATCCGGTGGACCCTAATAAAATTAATAAAGCAGAATTAAAATTATTTTGATTGATTAATATATTGTCAGAAAATAAATAAACTATCCCTGAAAAACCAATCAAGACACCAATTATTTTGTAAAGATTTATTTTTTCATATTTTATAAAAAAGTGTCCTAATAAAGTTGAGCTTAGCGGAGTAGTGGACATCAAAATTGCCGCTAAATTACTTTGAACATTCGCGACCCCGTATGCAATTAAAAAAAATGGAGCTACTAGATTAACTAAACCAATCATCGCAAACCAAAACCAATCTTTAGAAAAAGCTTCAATCTTTATTTTTTTATATTTACAAAGAAGTATTACAGGTATGGCTCCAAAAAATACTCTTAATAACGCAATAGTAATAGGACCAAAAGAATAAGTGGCAATTTTAATATTAAAAAAAGCTGAGGACCATATTAGGGATAATATTATTAATAAAATATAATCTGATAAAGTAGGTTGTTTCATTCTGAAATATTAACTTCTTTTCCATTTGAGATTTCAATTAATTTCTTATAACTGATTTTAAAAATACAGTTAGGATGACCAGCGGCTGCATATAAAAATTCAAATCTTTTTAATTTTAGATCGATCATTATCTTATTCTTTTTTATATGGCCAACTGGAGAGACGCCACCTATTGTATATCCAGTCTGGTCTTTAACCTGGTCTGCATTGGCCATGCACACATCTTTTTTATTAGTTAATTTTTTTAGTTTATTTAACGAACATTTTTTATCACCTGGAATGAGACAAATAATAAATCCTTCGTCAGCTCTTAATAGCAAACTTTTAACTATAGCTCCAACTTCGCAATCTAGTGCTAATGCGGCTTCTTTTGCTGTTTTAGCTGTTTTGTTTAAAATTTGAATTTTTATATTTTTGTCATATAACGATAAAGCTTTTTGTGCTCTCAACACACCTTCTTTATTTCTTATATCTTCCATACAACTTTGAATTGATTATAAAAATTTATAAACTGATAATTACCTATGCTATAAATGCATATGTGGTATCAATTTAATAAGCAATAAAAATATATTTTTTTTTGATAATAATCCATTTATTAAAACGGAGTTAATTACATGGCTACTAATAATATTTTAAAAACTATAAAAGACAAACAAATTGAATATGTCGATCTAAGGTTTACAGATCCAAGAGGAAAGCTTCAACATGTAACTATGGATGCTACAATAGTTGACGAAGATATGTTGAACGATGGAATTTTTTTTGATGGATCGTCAATTGCTGGCTGGAAGGCAATAAACGAGTCAGATATGATTTTAAAACCAGATTTATCAAGGTCAATAGTAGATCCTTTTACTTCACACAATACTCTAAATATTTTTTGTGATATTCTAGATGCAATTAAAAAAGATCCGTATGAAAGAGACCCTAGAGGAACTGCTAAAAAAGCAGAGGCTTATTTAAAAAAATCTGGCGTAGGTGATAAGGCCTTTTTTGGTCCTGAACCAGAATTTTTTGTATTTGACGATGTAAGATTCAAAAACGATATGAATGAAACAGGATTTAAAATCGATAGCACAGAAGGACCTTATAATACAGGTAAAGAATATGAAAATGGAAACATGGGACATCGACCCGGAATAAAGGGAGGTTATTTTCCCGTACCACCAGTTGATAGTGCCCAGGATATGAGAAGTGAATATCTTAAAGCAATGAAAGATATGGGAATTAAAGTTGAAAAACATCACCATGAAGTTGCTCCAAGTCAACATGAATTGGGTATGTATTTTAATACCCTGGTAAACCAAGCAGATAACCTTCAACTTTATAAATATGCGGTTCATATGGTTTCTCATTCCTTTGGAAAAACTGCAACGTTTATGCCAAAGCCAGTTAAAGGTGACAATGGATCTGGTATGCATGTTCACCAATCAATTTGGAAAGGTAATACAGCTGTTTTTTCTGGTGATAAGTATGCTGGTTTATCTGAAACTGCATTATACTATATTGGTGGTATTTTAAAGCACGCAAGAGCTATTAATGCTTTTTCAAACTCAACTACTAACAGCTACAAGAGGCTAATTCCTGGATTTGAAGCTCCAGTGCTTTTAGCATATTCTGCAAGAAATAGATCTGCTTCATGTAGAATTCCAATCACACTGAGCAAAAAAGCAGCAAGATGTGAAATACGTTTCCCTGATGCTGCAGGTAATCCATATTTAACTTTTTCTGCAATGCTTATGGCTGGAATTGATGGAATTAAAAATAAAATAGATCCAGGTAAATCTTTTGATAAAGATTTATATGCTTTAAGTGAGTCTGAAGTAAAAAAAATACCAACTGTTTGTGGTTCGTTAAGAGAAGCTATGGAAAATTTAGATAAAGATAGAAAATTTTTGACTACAGGTGGTGTTTTTACTGATGATCAAATTGATGCTTACATTGCGCTAAAATTTGATGAGATACATAATTTTGAGCATACACCTCATCCAATAGAGTTCGATATGTATTATAGCTGTTAATCTTTATTTTTAATAATATTATCGTTTGCTATTTTATCTTTGTTCACACCCTCTTTAATTGTATAATCAAGAGTACCGTGTGCACCTGCCTCAACTGCTTTAATTTTATTTTTAAATAGTTGCTTTTGCTTTAATCTTTCCTCTCTATTTTTAGCAAACTTTTCTAAATGCTTTGTATCTCTCATAACATCTATTATATCTTAAATGACTCTCCACATCCACATCTTTCGGTCTCATTAGGATTGTTGAAAACAAATGATGATTTAAATTCCTCCTCTTTGTAGTCCATTTCTGTGCCCAATAAGTACATTATTGCTCCAGGATCAATGAAAACCTTTACCCCTTTTTCCTCAATGAGTTCATCATTAGGTTTTGATTCTTTTGCATACTCCATAACATAAGACATGCCAGCACATCCTCCACTTTTTACTCCTATTCTTACTCCTAAAGATGTCGTATCTTTAGACAAAATTTGTTTAATTTTTTGAGCGGCTTTATCACTTAATTTTATTAGCTGTTTCATAAATTTAATTCCAATTTTGCAGCTTCTGACATCATAGATTTATTCCAAGGTGGGTCCCAAACTAACTCGAGATTTACATCCTTAACACCTTCAACTAACATAATACTATTCTTCACTTCTCTTGGCAAACTCTCAGCTACTGGGCAATTTGGAGTGGTTAAAGTCATTTTGACTTTAACATTATTATCTTTTTCAATTTTAATTTCATATATTAGTCCTAATTCAAAAATATCAACTGGAATTTCTGGATCATATATTTTTTTAATTTCTTTTATTACTTTTTCTTTTAGTTCCATATCAATCAAATTTTTCCTTATTTATTTCCTCCTGGGGTCTATCTATTGCTGAAGTTAATGTGTGCCACGCTAAAGTTGCACACTTTACTCTCATTGGATATTGTTTAACACCTGAAAGTGACATTAATTTAGTTTTATCATCTTCTTTAAGCCCTTTGTAAGAAAGAGTCGGTTTGTCTTTAATCATTTCCAAAAAATCCTTTGTTAATTCTTTTACATCTTTTTCATCTTTTTCTTTCATTAAATCAGTCATGATTGACGCGGAAGCCATTGAAATTGCACATCCACTTCCTTCAAATGAAATATCAGAAATCTTTTTGTTCTCATCTATTTTTAAAAATACATGAACTTTGTCTCCACACAATGGATTGTGTCCCTTAGCATCTTTATTAAAATTTTCAGTCTTTCTTAAATTTCTTGGATTTTTTCCGTGTTCTAAAATAATTTCCTGATATAAATCTTTTAAGTTCATTTTGAATTAAAAATTTTCTTACATTTGTTTATGGCTATATTTAACTTATCTAAATCATCTTTAGTGTTATAAACTCCTAAAGAAGCTCTAGCTGATGCAGAAATTCCTAGTTTGTCATGAAGAATTTGACAACAGTGGTGCCCTGCTCTTATGGCAACTCCATCTTCGTCCAAAATTGTTGCAATATCATGTGCGTGAATACCATCAATAGTAAAAGATAGAACGCTGCCTTTATTTTTTGGATTTCCAATTATTTTTACCGAATTATTTTTTCTTAAAACTTCCTCACCATAGTTTATTAATTCATTCTCATGTTTCATAATATTCTTCATGCCAATAGTATTTAAAAAATTAATTGACTCATTAAAAGCAATTACTTGTGCTGTTTGCATGGTGCCAGCTTCATACTTGTTTGGTAAAGATCCATACGTTATTCCTTCCTTTTTAACTTCACCAATCATTCCACCTCCTCCTTGGTAAGGTGGCAATTCTTCTAACCATTTTTTCTTCGCGTAAAGGATACCTAGACCCGTTGGTCCATACATTTTGTGACATGAAATAGCATAAAAATCACAATCTAAATCCTGCACATCTAATTGTAAATGAGGTGCACCCTGACATCCATCAACCAAAACAGGTATATTTTTTGAATGAGCTAATTGAGTAATTTCTTTAACTGGTAAAATAGCACCAGTTACATTTGATAAATGTGTTATAGCTATCATTTTTGTTTTTGGAGAAATTTTTTTTTCTATGTTTTCAAGTGTAACTTCTCCTTCATCATTTGCATCTGCAAAATTTATTTTCACACCTTTAGACTTTCTTAAATAATGCCAAGGTACATAATTAGAATGATGTTCTAATTCTGTTAATAATATTTCATCACCTGAATTTAAGTATTTTTGACCATATGTGCTTGCTACTAAATTAATTGCTTCAGTTGCGCCTTTGGTAAAAACAATTTCGTCTTTATCTTTTGCATTTATAAATTTTTGAACTGAAACTCTAGTGTTTTCATACATATTTGTTGCTGCAACCGCTAAATAGTGAATGCTTCTGCCAACATTTGAAAATTCTTTTGTGTAAAAGTCATAGATTCTATCTACTACTTTTTTTGGTTTTTGAGACGAATTTGCACTATCTAAATATACTAAATCATTATTTTGAATTTTATTGTCAAATATTGGGAATTCTTTTTTTATTTTATCAACGTTCATTTTTCAATCTCCATTAATATCTCTGCCATTAATTTGACTTGTGGGTCAGTAATTTTATCCGTTACGTCTAAGAAAAATCCATTGATTAAAAGTTTTTTCGCTTTTTCATAAGTTAATCCTCTAGACATCATGTAAAAAATTGCGTTTTCATCAAGATTTCCAGAAGTTGATCCATGGGAACATTTAACATCATCTGCATAAATCTCTAATTCTGGTTTTGCATTAAATTCACAATTTTCATTTAATAAAAGAGCTTTACTTAACTGATAACCATCAGTTTTTTGTGCTATTGAATCTACAAATATTTTTCCTTGAAAGACTCCTCTCGAATTATCACTTAAAACACTTTTTATTAGTTGATAGCTTTTTGAATTTTCATTTAAGTGATTTATATTTGTCTTAATTTCATGGTGTTGATTATTTTTAAGATCAATAATTCCATTTACAAAAACAGAACCATATTTTTCTTTTAAATTACAATTAATTTCATTTTTAAAAAATTTAGATCCCTTTGAAATAATAAAATTTTCTACTAGACTATTTTCTTTTAAATCTATTTCATTATATACGTATTTAAGATTGTTATTCTCTTGCGTATCAAACTTATAATTTTTAAATATAGCGTTTTTTTCAATGTCAAAATTTTGAAAAATATTAATAAAATTATTTTTTCCATCATCTAAGAAAAAATTAATTAGACTCATCTTTGAATTTTCCTCTAAAACAAAATCTATTCTTTGATTAATATTAGTCGATAACATTTCAGGACTTGTTATATTGTATAAGATTACAGGTTTTTTTAGAGAGTAATCTTTTTTTATAATTATTTTTAAGTAGTTTGTTGCAAAAGCATTATTTAAATAGACAAGAGATTGTTTTTTTTTTGATATTTCATTTTCAATAGTATTAATGATATTAATTTTAGTAACATCTTCATAAGTTTCAAAATCAATTCTTTCGACTACACCATCAACAACAATAATTTTATTATGTTCGAAAAATTTAGGATTTTTCATGTCAATTAAATTTGGTTGTTCTCTTGTGTTACGAATAAGTTCTTTGTTGTAAAATTTTAAATTTTTAATTTGTGAGGCAATTATTTTATTTAAATCTGAAAATTTCCAATTTTCATTTTTATTATTTGGGAAACCTATTTTAATGAATTCGCTAAGGTTTTTTTTTTCTTAAATCAACATTTTCTTTTGAAAGTTTTAAGTTGTTTAATATTTTATCAAAATCTATTTTAATTTGTTCAATCATATCTTCTCATAACCGGTCTTTTCAAGTTGCTCGGCTAACTCCATACAGCCGGACTTTGTAATTTTACCTCCCATTAAAACGTGAACAAAATCTGGTTTAATATAATCTAGTAATCTTTGGTAGTGAGTAATAATTAAAAAAGATCTAGTTTTATTTCTAAGCGAATTAACTCCATCTGCAACAATCTTGAGAGCATCTATGTCTAAACCTGAATCAGTTTCATCGAGAATAACCATTTTTGGTTCTATTAAGGACATTTGAAGTATTTCATTTTTTTTCTTTTCTCCACCTGAAAAACCAACGTTCAATTGTCTTGTTAAAATTTTTTCGTCTATTTTTAATTCTTTAGCTTTTTTCTTGACTGTTTTTAAAAATTCCAATGCATCTAATTCTTTTTCTCCTTTTGATTTTTTAATTGCATTTAAAGTTGTTTTTAAAAAATTTGATGTGTTTACACCTGGAATTTCAAGAGGATATTGAAAAGCTAAAAATAAACCTTTATGCGCCCTCTCTTCTATGGCTAAATCAAATAGATTCTTATTTTCAAAATTGATTTCACCAGAAATTTCGTATCCTTTCTTACCAGAGAGAATATTCGCTAAAGTGCTTTTACCAGATCCATTTGGACCCATGATTGCATGCACCTCACCTGGCTTAATTTTAAGTGATAAACCGTTTAAAATTGTCTTTTTATCAACTTTAGCAGATAAATTTTGGATATTAAGCATCACCCAACACTTCCTTCCAGACTTATCCCTACGAGTTTTTGTGCTTCAACAGCAAATTCCATCGGCAATTGTTGGAGAACTTCTTTACAGAAACCATTTACAATTAAACTAACTGCCTCTTCTTGATTTAACCCTCTTTGATTACAATAAAATAACTGTTCATCGCTGATTTTTGATGTTGTAGCTTCGTGTTCAATGTTAGCTGAAGAATTTTTATTTTTTATATATGGTATGGTATGAGCTCCACATTGATTACCAATTAAAAGTGAGTCGCATTGAGTATAATTTCTTGAATTAATTGCATTTTTATTAATATCTACAAGTCCTCTGTAAGTGTTATCTGCGAAACCTGCTGATATACCTTTTGAAATAATTTTACTTTTAGTATTTTTGCCTAAATGAATCATTTTTGTACCTGTATCTGCTTTTTGATGATTATTAGTTATGGCAATAGAATAAAACTCACCAATTGAATTATCTCCTTTCAATATACAACTTGGATATTTCCAGGTTATAGCTGATCCTGTTTCAACTTGTGTCCAAGATATTTTGGAATTATTACCCTTGCACAAACCTCTTTTGGTTACGAAGTTATATATCCCACCTTTTCCATCTTTGTCACCTGGATACCAATTTTGAACAGTAGAGTATTTTATCTCTGCATCCTCTAGCGCAATTAATTCTACATTAGCGGCATGTAGCTGATTTTCATCTCTCATAGGTGCGGTACAGCCTTCAAGATAACTAACATAACTACCTTTATCAGCAATAATCAAAGTTCTCTCAAATTGGCCTGTATCAGAAGCATTAATTCTAAAATAGGTAGATAGTTCCATAGGACATCTTATTCCTTTAGGGATATAAACAAATGAACCGTCAGTAAAGACAGCGGAATTCAATGTTGCAAAATAATGATCAGTTATTGGAATGACTGATCCTAAATATTTCTTAACTAAATCAGGATGTTTTTGTATTGCTTCGGATATTGAACAAAATATTATTCCTTTTTCTGTAAGTTTTTCTTTAAATGTGGTTGCTACAGATACAGAGTCAAAAACTGCATCTACAGCTATATTGTTTAATCTTTTCTGTTCTTGTAGGGGAATGCCAAGTTTTTTATAAGTTTCTAATAACTTTGGATCTAAATCGTCTAAACTTTTTGGCTTATCTTTAAAACTTTTAGGAGCAGAATAATAGTATAAATCTTGATAATCTATTTTAGGATATTTTGGTTTTTGCCAATTAGGTTCTTTTAAAACCTTTAGTCTTTTATATGCTTTTAATCTCCAATCTAGAAGCCATTTAGGTTCTTTTTTGGTTTTAGAAATGAATTTAATTACTTCTTCATTAAGCCCTTTTGGAGCTTTAACCGTCTCTATGTCTGTAGAGAAACCGTATTTATATTCTTTTAATTTTTCTAATTCTTTTTCTCTCATATTCTTGATTTATCTTGATTATAAACTAAATCACTGAGTCTTTTCTTCTCAAAAAAAGTATTGATGTGAGTTTCAAGCTCATCCCAAAGATTATGTGAAATACATTTTGAGGATTTGCCATTGCAGCCTTTTTTTGACTCCTTTTTACATCCTACAGTTTTAACGGTTTCATCGACCGCGTAAAAAATTTCTGAAATTTTTATTTGGTTAGGATTTTTGGTTAGAATATAACCTCCATTTACGCCTCTTATACTTTTTACAATATTGTTTTTTTTTAATCTTAGAAAAATTTGCTCTAAATAAAGTAAGGAAATGTTTTGTCTTAAAGAAATATCTCTGAGACTTACTGTGCTAGACTCTTTAAATTGAGCCATATCTGCTAATGCCATTACTGCGTATCTAGATTTTGTATTTAGCTTCATAATTGTTAATTTATGCGACTTATATATATACCCGACAAAATTAATCAAGTATTTGACAAACAAAAAGACTCGCAAATTGTTGCATGAATATGATAAACAAGTTTTTTTTGTGAGAATAGTTATCAGTTACAATTATGGATAATAAAATTTTAGAAATCTTTATTCCTGGTCCCGCAGGTAGAATCGAAGCGAAATATTATAAAAGCAAAAAACCAACTTCACCAATTGCCTTGGTTTTACAACCTCATCCACAATATGGAGGAACAATGAACAATAAAGTTGTTGTGGAAACTTTTAATACTTTCGTTGAAAATAATTTTTCGGTTTGCAGAATTAATTTTAGAGGAGTCGGTAAAAGTGATGGGGAATTTGATAATGGTCAAGGTGAATTAGCAGACGCAGCGGCAGCTTTAGATTGGTTAGAAAGAGAAAATTTTGATAATTCCCAATGTTGGGTTTCAGGATTTTCTTTTGGGTCATTAATTGCAATGCAATTGTTAATGAGGAGACCAGAAATAAATAGATTTATCGCTATTTCGCCACAACCAAATGTTTATGATTTTTCTTTTTTATCCCCGTGTCCAACTTCAGGTTTGGTCGTGTACGGAAAAAGAGATGAATTAGTTCCAGTCCAATATGTATCTGATTTGGATAAAAGATTAAGTCTCCAAAAAGGAATAAAAGTTGAATTTCAATCAGTCAATGAAGCAAATCATTTTTTTTCAAAATCTGAAAACCAATTAATAAAAGTATTAGATAAATATATTAAAAAAGAAACTGCATTATATTAAAAATTTTTTACAATTTCACCGCCATTAGTAGGTTTTTTGCAACCAGTAGTTTCTGGAAATGAAATTGGTAATTCTAAATAAGATCTGATTGCAAGATATGCAAAAGCTTGGGACTCAACATAATCGCCATCAATTCCATAATCATCGATTGGTTGAATTATTAGATTTTTAAAAGTGTTACTTTTAATTTTTTCAATTAAATAATTATTTTTTCTTCCACCACCACAAACTAAAACTTTCCATAATTTTCCACTTACATTAGAGAGAAAAGTTAATAATCCTGTACCAATAATTTTACCTGTTAAGTGAGTTAAAGTTGCAGCACCATCCTCTAAACTCAATCCCCTTACAAAATTTAAATTGAAATCTTTAGTATCAAAAGAAAGACTTTTTTGATTTGATCTATTATCAAAATTATCTAAAGCTTGATTTAGTATAATTTCATTAATCATTCCCTTTTTTGCTATTTCTCCTTTATTATCAAATTTTTTTTTTGTGTTATTTCTAACCCATTCATCTAATAAACAGTTTCCAGGTCCTAAGTCTCTACTTACAAAACTATTTTTATCATATTCGCCTATCGCTGTCACATTCGCTATTCCTCCTATATTTAGTATACAAACTGGTAAATCTATTTTTTTTTTCTTTACTATAAGTCTATGAAAGGCTGGAGCTAGTGGCGCTCCTTCTCCTCCATTTTTAATATCATTTTGTCTAAAATTATATACTACAATTTTTTTTGTTAGTTGAGAAAGTAAATTTCCATTTCCAATTTGATTTGAAATTTTTTCCAAAGGGTTGTGGTAAATTGTTTGCCCATGAAAACCAATTAGATCAATTTTTCTATCAATCAATCCTTGCATCTTAGTTGCAATCTCTGCATGAAATAACGAGATCTCTTTTTCTAAATCTCTAATTTCATTAACGTGTTTATTTAAATCTGTAAATTTTGAGATTTTACCTTTTAAAATATGGATATTTTCGTAGATTCTATCGTCATATCTAAAATACTCATTTTTAATTTCTTCATATTCATCTTGTCCATCAGAACTTATTATAGATGCATCTACCCCATCGCCAGATGTTCCGCTCATTAATCCAAGACTATAAAAGGTTTTATTCATATATTTTTTAATTACTTTAAATAAAGTATATTGATTCTACACTGTTTTTTAAAAATATGGAAAATTCATTTTTAACCGAATTTAAAGATAGAGATTATTTTCATCAATGCACTCAGTTTGATGAACTAGATCAATTAATGAGGAAAAAGAAAATTAGAGCATATATTGGTTTTGATTGTACTGCCAAAAGTCTTCATGTTGGAAGTTTGTTGCAGATAATGTGCTTGAGACTACTACAAAAACATGGCCATCAACCGATCGTCCTTTTGGGCGGAGGTACAACAAGAATAGGTGACCCATCAGGTAAAGAAGAAACTAGAAAAATTCTTTCTGATAAAGAAATCGAAAAGAACATCAAAAATATTCAAAAAGTTTTCAAAATTTTTTTGAATACAAAAAATATCAAAACAAAACCAATATTTGTTAATAATTATAAATGGTTAAAAAAACTCAATTATATAAAATTTCTAAGGGAGATTGGAAAACATTTTACTGTAAACAAAATGTTAAGCTTTGATAGTGTAAAGCTTAGGTTGGAAAGAGAACAATCTTTAAGTTATATGGAGTTTAACTACATGATACTACAGGCTTATGATTTTCTAGAATTAAATAAGTCAAAAAATTGTTTAATGCAAATTGGTGGATCTGATCAATGGGGAAATATTGTAAATGGTGTTGATCTAATTAAAAGATACTCTAAAAATCAAGTATATGGGTTAACAACTCCTCTAATTACTTTAGCTTCAGGAACTAAAATGGGTAAAACGGAGAAAGGAGCAATTTGGCTCGATAAAAAATTGCTATCAGCTTATGAATATTGGCAGTTTTGGAGAAATACTGAAGATACACATGTTTTGAAGTTTTTAAAAATGTTCACAGATCTTCCGCTTAAAAAAATAGATCAAATAAAAAACAATAACATTAATGATTTAAAAATAATTCTTGCGAATGAGGCAACAAGTATGCTTCACGGCAAAGATTCTTCAAAAAAGGCTGAGATGACCGCAAAAAACACTTTTGAAAAAGGATTTGTTGGAGAAAGTTTACCAACAATAAATTTAGAGCAAAATAAGATAGAAACTGGATTGAATATACTAGAATTAGTTTTATTTTCAAAACTTCTTTCATCTAAAAGTGAAATAAGAAGAATGATAAGGAATAAAGGAATCAAAATTAATAATGAAACTGTAAATGATGAAAAGTTAATTATTTCAATTGACAATTTTAATACTAATAATTTTCTTAAGCTTTCACATGGAAAAAAAAAATCATGTAATAATAAAACTAGTTTAATTTTTCTTTTTAACTTTTTCTAAAGTTCTTGTAATAAATCTAGGAGTTAGGGTTTTAATTGGATTTACTGTTGTTTTTAAATTTTTTGGGGGTCCTTTAATCTTAAAACTTACTCCAAAAACTCCCTCGCCTGTTTTACTTCCAACTAATATATTTCCTAATAAAGGGATAGATCCGATAACTTTGTTTAAGGTTGTAGCTGGAACCAGAGTACCTTTTAAACTGATAAGTTTTTTTGATTCAACGTAGCCACTCATCAGTATCGATATCGCTGGACCAATAGCGTAAATTTCCTCTATTGTCATTAAAGTTCCTTCATTAGAAAATTTCATTTCAAATTCATTAAAACTTATACCTTCACCGCTCAAAAGGTCTGCAATTCCTTGGAGTGAAGCAAGGGTCAATAGTTTAGTTAAAGCAGGTAATTCTTTTAGTTTAAAGCTATAAATTTTAAGAGTTGATAAAGATTTTTTATCTTTTTTTACTGAGTAAAAATCTAAACTTCCGTCACTAAAACCTTTTATAAATTTATATTTATTTACCAAAGGAACAGCATTTCCAGCAAATAAGGTTGTGATTTTTTGGTTATTCTCATCAGTTTTAATTGTAAAATTAAATATTTTATTATTTTCAAATTTTGACTTAACTATAAATGAATAAATGTCATTATTTTTAAAAATCATATAACCATTAAACTTTTTGAGAAAAGAGCTTTCATCTAAGTTCAATTTTTCTATTTTAAAATCTATTCTAGAGTTAAAGTTTTCAAATATTTTATCGAAGGAGCTTTCTGAGTTGTCGTTAATAAGTATTCTTTCGATGAGATTTGTTGCATCAAAACTTTTTGATGAAATTGTATAATTTTTTTTATTTTTTTTTAACAAAAAGTAATTTGTGTGATCATCTGCATTTTTAAATTTTAAATCAAGACTTTTTATTTTTTTAATTAAAAAATTTTTATTTAAAAATAAATCATCTAGTCTGAAATAATTATCATTATGATTTAAACTAATATTCTTAATTCTAGTTTGATTTCCTGTCTGATGAGTTCCGTTAATTTTAAAAGTAGCTTTTTGATTTTTTGGTTTTTGGTAATCTAAAAAATTTATTTTTATAGGAAGATTTTCAATGTCGGCTTCCATATCGAATGATAGAACTTTTTTTGCAGATATAAAATTATAGTTTACGTTATCTGTTATTTTATTTACCGAAACACCACCTTTTCCATTAAGTATAATTTTTTCATTTTCGTAGGATACTTTTATTTTATGTTTAACGAAATCAATTCTCCCATCCTCATTTTCAAATACTTGGTTCTTTTTAAATTGTTCTGAAAAGTAACTTAGGTTTATCAATTCAATTTCACTATTGATTGAAAAATTTTTTATCTTAAATTTATTATTTATATAAAATGAAAAATTATTGTCTGATATTAATTTTATATCTTTAATATTTGATAAAATAATATTTTTAAAAATATTTTTCAATGATGAAACTTTGATTTCATCCTCTTCATTTTTAAAATCACCGCTTACATAAAAATTTGATTTTTTGTTTTCTACATTTATATTATTTGAAAAAAGCTTTAAATTATTAATATTTAATTTAATATCTTTAAGTTTATATTTATTATGCTGAGCATTAAATTTAAAATTAATATTTTTTAAAGACTGATTGTTGAGTAATTTTATTTCTCCATCTTTAATTTTTCCTTTAAAAACATAATCTTGAATAATATTTCCATTGTCGTTGAAGTTTAGATTTGCTTCAATTACAATATCTCCTTTTTTTATCAACTTGTATAATAAGAACATTTTTGGATTGTTTTCAAACTCCCTTATTAGCTCTAAAGTATTTTTAATGCTATTTTCTTTAGTTAAAATATAAATATTATTAAAAAGAAAATTATTCTTAATAAAATGAATTATTGGTATTGCAGTTCTAACTTCCTCTAAAAGTATTTGTTTGCCATCAAATTCTATTCTTGGTTTTTTTGTTTTAACCTTTACAGAGAACGATGTTAAATCTAAATGAATTTTTACTTTATTTATTTTTGAATTAATTTTTGGATTTATCTTGTTAATATTCTTAACAATTAAATCATTAAATCTTTTAGTTTCAAGTCCAATAAAACTTAAATAAATTCCTATTGAGAATAATAATAGAAATATAAAAATTATAATTTTCCCTAAAAATTTCATTTTACCTTGTATAATGAGCTTTCTAGAAAATCGTCAATTTGGCCATCTAAGACTTTTTCTGGACTTGAGCTCTCATGATTTGTTCTGTTATCTTTTACTAGTTTATAAGGATGAAGTATGTAAGATCTAATCTGATGTCCCCATCCGATATCTGATTTTAAATTTTCATTACTCTTTGCATCTTGTTCTCTCTTTTTAATCTCATAATCATAAAGTCTCGCTTTTAACATGTTCATGCAGGTTTCTTTATTTTTATGTTGAGATCTTTCATTTTGACACTGTACAACAATCTTTGAGGGCATGTGAGTAATTCTAACTGCACTATCTGTTGTATTTACATGCTGACCTCCAGCTCCACTAGATCTATATGTATCAATTCTTAAATCCTTATCCAAAATTTCAACGTCTATATTATCATCTACCAATGGATAAACCCATACACTTGCAAAACTGGTGTGTCTACGTGCTCCAGAATCAAAAGGTGATATTCTTACAAGACGGTGTATGCCCGACTCTTTTTTAAGTAAACCATAAATAAATTCACCATTTATTTTTATAGTAGTTGATTTTATTCCTGCTTCGTCTCCCTTATGTTCACTTATCAAATTATACTTAAAATTTCTTGAAGATGCCCATTTCATATACATTCTTCTTAACATCTCTGCCCAATCTTGACTTTCTGTTCCGCCTGCCCCAGCATGAATTTCTAAATAGCAATCTAAATTATCTCCTTCATCAGAAAGAAAACATTTAACTTCATTTTTTTTACTTTTTTTTAAAAGTTTATCTAAACTATAGTTTACTTCCTCAAGTACTTTTAAATTTTTTTCAGACGATGCTAATTGATGCAAATCTATTAAGTCTTTAAGTTCTTTATTTGAGTCATTATAAGAATTTATTAATTCTTCATAAATTTTTTTTTCTTTAATAGTTTTTTGCGCTAAAATTTTATTTTGCCAAAAGTCGGCTTCTAACATTTCTTGATTTTTTTTTTCTAATAAAGCAAAAATATTATTCTTCTCAAAGATACTCCTTTACTCTTTGATTAATCTTTTTTATTTCATCTATTAAAAAATTTGAATCTTTGTCCATTAGTAAAACTTTAATATATTATTATTGTTTAATCTATTATTAAAATTTTTTTTTTCACTTATATTCGTATAAATCTTATCTTTCTTAAAGGCCTCTATTAATGTCTCTTTTGAGGTAAAGTTTGCCTTTTTCCCTGAAGTTTTATCAACAACCATCATTACTATATTATCTGCAACTTTGAATGGTCTAGCATCTTCTTTTTTTACTGCTCTCTTAACAAATTCTTTAAAAATTGGCATAGCTGTTTTTGCACCTGTTTCATATTTTCCTAAAGATTTTGGCTCGTCAAAGCCTACGTAAACTCCTATCGCTAAATTTGAGGTAAATCCTATAAACCAGGTATCTGTGTTTTTGTTTGTTGTCCCTGTTTTTCCTGCTAGCACTAAATTTAAGTCTTTTAATTTTTTACCTGTACCCCTCTTAACTACCCCTTCTAACATCGAAGTTATTTGAAAAGCAGTTTGAGGAGTAAAAATTTGTGAAAATTCATTTTTTATTTCAGGTATTTCGTTGCTCAAAAAAGAAATTTGTTCACAGTTTTTACAGCTTCTTGTTTCAGTATTGTAAATAGTTTTCCCTTCACTATCTTGAATTCTATCCACAAGAAGTGGTTCAACCAATTTACCACCATTGATAAAACTACAATAAGCTGAAGTAAGCTTTAAAAGAGTTGTTTCAGTTGAACCTAAAGAAATTGACAATAATTCATTAGGGTTATCATAAATTTTAAGTTTTTTTGAAAATTTAACAATTTTATCTGTACCTAGCTCCTGAGCAATTCTAACAGTCATCAAATTTCTTGATTTTTCAAGACCCATTCGCAAAGTTGATGGTCCATAAAATTTTTTTCCATAATTTTCAGGCTTCCACATTTTAAGATCTGAGCCTTGTTCTAATACGAGTGGAGCATCCAAAACTAGAGTGGAGGGTGTAAAATTATTTTCCAAAGCAAGTGCATATATAAAAGGTTTAAAAGCTGATCCGGGTTGTCTTAATGCTTGGGTTGTTCTATTGAATTCACTTTTTTTAAAACTAAAACCTCCACTTAGTGCTAAAACACGTCCAGTAAATGGATCCATTACAACAATTCCTCCATTAATTTCTGGCATTTGTTCTAAATTAAATAAATTATTTTTAATTTTACTTACATAAATAACATCACCGATTTTTAACAATTCAGCAAATTCCTTTTTTGTCCAAGAGATACTGTTATATTTTATTCTACCATTTTCTCCATTTAAAGTTTCTATAGAAGAATAAAATTTATCAATTGATTTTACTATTGCAAGATCCCAACCAATAGATTTTTCTAACTTAAATTTTTTTAAATTTTTATTTGTTTTCCAATTTTCAATTTCATCAATATTTAGAAGTGCACCACGCCAACCCTTTCTTCTATCATATTCATTTAGGCCATTCCTTAAAGATTGAGAGGCAATTTTTTGTAAATTCAAATTTAGAGGGGTTTTTATATTAAAGCCTTGTTTATAAACTTTATCAAAACCAAAGTCATCTACTATATCTTTTCTAATTTCTTCAACATAATACCTTGTGTCTTCCAAAAAAATTTTTTTTCTTTTTTTTAAAATTACTTCTTTTTTTTTAAGATTTTCATATTCAGTCTTTGAAATATATTTGTTTTCATGTAAATTTTTTAAAACTAAATTTCTTCTAAATTTAGCAAGCTCAGAATTTTTATAGGGGTTATATTTACTAGGTGCTTTTGGTAATGCTGCCAATAAAGAGGCTTCAGCATAATTTAGTTCGATAATAGGTTTATCAAAATATTCTAGACTTGCTGAAGCAATTCCGTAAGCACCTTGACCCAAATATATCTGATTCAAATATAGCTCTAGTATTCTCTCTTTGCTTAAAGCTCTCTCTATTCTAAATGCTAAGATAGCTTCCTTTAATTTTCTTTGTAAACTTACCTCATTTGTCAGCAAAAAATTTTTTGCTACTTGTTGTGTTATTGTAGAGGCTCCTTCTAATCTTTTTGAATATAAAATGTTTGAAATATTTTTTATTACAGCCCTTAATATTCCTTTTGCATCAACTCCAGGGTGTGAAAAAAAATTTTTATCCTCAGCTGATAAAAACGAATAAATTACTTTTTTTGGTATTGAGTTGAATGGAACAAAAATCCTTTTTTCTGTAGAAAAATCACTTAGTAATTCTCCTTGTCCTGAATAAACTTTACTAGAAACTGGAGGCTTATAACTCTTTAGAAATTTGTAATCGGGTAGGTTGTTCGAAAATACCCACAAAATTGAAATAACAATAAAACTAACTAATAAAAAACTGCTTAAAGAAAAAAGGAGAAATTTTTTAAGGAATCTTATCATTTTTGTATAAATATACTTATGAATTTGTTAAAGTTAAGGCAGAAATTTAAAAAAAAATGAAACAAATAATCAAAATTTTATGGACAAAAATTTATACATTGATGCTTCGCATCCAAATGAAACTAGGGTTGTACTCAAATCAAATAACGATATTGAAGATTATGAATACGAGAGTGTAAATAATACACTTATCAAAAATAACATTTATTTAGGAAAAGTAAGTAGGGTTGAACCATCCCTTCAGGCTGCTTTTATAGATTTTGGCAGGGAAAGGCACGGATTTCTTTCGTTTAATGATATCCAATCAGATTATTATCAAATACCCCAGAATGATTTAGAAAAAATTAAATTAGAGGAAGAAAAAATAAGAGAGGAATTATTAAGAGAAAGTGAAAAAGAAGAAGAGAAAAAAATCAAAGAGGGTACTGAGGACACTGATGAAACAATAGTTAAAATAGATAATCATCTCGAGGAAGGTGGTGACAAAAAAAAGGAAATAAAAACAAAACTTAAAAGATACAAAATACAAGAGGTTATTAAGCCTAATCAAGTAATATTAGTTCAAGTTTTAAAAGATGAGCGAGGTTTAAAAGGAGCAGCATTGACAACTTTCATATCTATTGCAGGAAAATATATTGTTTTAATGCCAAATACTCCTAAAGGCGGAGGAATATCACGAAAAATATTTAATCCAAATGATAGACGAAAAATAAGATCAATTTTAAATGAAATCGAAATTCCTAAAGAAATGGGATTAATTGTACGAACTGCTGGATCAAATAAATCAAAAAATGAGATAAATCATGATCTTCAAAATTTAATTAATATTTGGAATAATATTAAGGAAAGCGCTATGAATTCAATTGCACCATCTTTAATTCATCAAGAAAGTGAAATTATCAAAAGAACCCTAAGAGATATGTATGACGAAGATACAAAAAATATAATTGTTGAAGGCAATGAGGGTTATAAAAAAGCTCAAAACTATATGAAATTGATGATGCCCTCTCATGTAAAAAAAATTAAGAAATATCGTGACAAGGTGCCACTTTTTTATAAAGAAAATATTGAAAATAAACTTAATGAAATCTATGACACTGTTGTAAAACTTAAATCGGGTGGATATCTTGTGATAAATCCTACAGAAGCTTTAATTTCAATAGATGTTAACTCAGGAAAATCAATTAGACAAAAAAATGTTGAGAGTACTGCAGTAGATACAAATTTAGAAGCGGCTGAGGAAATATCTAGACAAATAAAGATAAGAGATCTTTCAGGGCTTATTATTATAGATTTTATTGATATGTTAAGTTATTCGAATAGAAGACTAGTGGAAAAAAGGCTTAAGGAGAGATGTAGAAAAGATAGAGCAAGAATTCAAATTGGAAGAATAAGTAATTTCGGACTCCTTGAAATGTCCAGACAAAGACTTAGAGAAAGCTCAGTAAAATGGAAAGTTACATTAAGCTATGAATCATTTGCTTTAAAAGTTTTAAAGTTAGTTGAACTTAAATCATTATTTTTCAAAGCAAAGCATGTTGATCTCAAAATTTCTGAAAAATTATCAAATTTTATCAAAGATAATTTTATATTAAATCTTAATTATTTTGAAAATAAAAATAAAATTAAAATAAATATTATATCAGATAATTTTTTAACTTTTGATGAATATGTAATAATTTTTAAAAACAAAACAAAAAAAATTATTGATACTATTCAAAATTTTACTAATCTTGTAAAAATAAATAATGCTTCAAGTGTAGATTCAAAAGAAAAAAATAAAATCTTAAATAAATCAAAATTTAAAAGAAAAGTTTTTAGAAAAAAAAAATTCGTTCGAAAAAAAAATTAGATAATTCCTTTTTTGGGTGAAGATGGAGATCCATAAATAGTTTTGTCTATTCTTCCAGATAAAAAACACTGTCTTCCGGATTCTACAGCTTTTTTAAACGCCAAGGCCATTAAAAAGGGTTTTTTTGCTTTTGCTATAGCTGTATTTACTAATACGCCATCGCAACCAAGCTCCATTGCTATTGTAGCATCAGACGCTTGTCCTAAGCCAGCATCTATAATTAAAGGAAGTTTAGTTTGTGACCTTAATATTTTGATGTTTGTTATATTTTGAATACCTAGTCCAGATCCGATGGGAGCTGCTAAAGGCATAATTGCGCAAGCACCTACATCCTCTAACCTTTTTGCCATTAAAGGATCGTCGGTACAATAAACCATCACCTTAAATCCTTCTTTTGAGAGAATTTCTGTAGATTTCAGAGTTTCAATCATGTCAGGGTACAAAGTTTTTTTATCTCCCAAGACTTCTAGTTTTACTAATTTCCAACCCCCTATCTCTCTTGCAAGTCTTAGTGTTCTTAGTGCATCCTCTGATGTAAAACACCCTGCTGTATTTGGTAAATATGTTATTTTTTTTGGATTGATATAATCCATAAGTAATGGTTTTTTTTTGTCAGAAATATTTACTCGCCTTACCGCAACTGTAACAATTTCAGCTCCTGAAAGTTGCACTGCTTTTGAACATTCCTCCATATTTTTATATTTACCTGTGCCTACAATAAGTCTTGAATTATAATTTTTATTTGAAATTTTTAAGTAATCTTTCATTTTTCAACCGCCCCCTATAAAATGAACTATTTCAATTTTATCATTTCGATAAAGTCTTATCTTATTTAATTTTCTTTTATCGACTATAGTTTCATTTAATTCAATCGCTACTTTATCTAAAGGTATTTTAAATCTTTTTATTACACTTTTTAAAGTCATTTTAGGGTCAATTAAGCGATTTTTACCATTTATCTTTATTTTTACTTTGTTTATTTTTTTCATAATATATAAATATTTTATGACACTAAGAATTTTAATTATCAATGGACCAAATCTTAATCTATTAGGCGAAAGAGAACAATCACAATATGGAACCATTACTTTTGATCAACTTAAAGAAATGTGCTTAAAAAAATCAAAAGAATTAAATATAAGTTTAGATTTTCTCCAATCAAATGTTGAAGGTGAGATAATTACATTAATTCAAAGTGCTAGAAATAAGTACGATGGCATTATAATAAATGCCGCAGGCTTTACACATACCTCGGTATCAATTAGAGATGCTTTGGATATATTTAAAAAACCTATAATAGAATTGCACATATCTAACATTTATAAAAGAGAAGAATTTAGACATAAATCTTTAATTAGTGGAGTTGTGACCTCTATAATTTGTGGATTTGGAGCAAACGGTTATATTTTGGCCATAAATGCAATGCAAGAATTAATAAAAAATGGAAATAGATAAAAAATTAATAAAAAGGTTAATTGATGTTTTGGAAGATTTAAAAAAATCATTAAAAAATAATAATGATTTAGTAGATGCTCAGGAGACTGTGGAGGAAGAAATTGACGAAAATAAAGTAGTGAAAAGTCCTATAATTGGAACAGCATATCTCGCTCCAGAACCAGGAGGGAAAAAATTTGTAGAAGAAGGAAAGAAAATTAAAAAAGGGGATACTTTGATGATTGTTGAGGCCATGAAAACCATGAATCATGTGCCATCAACTTTTGATGGTACTATCAAGAAAGTTTCTGTCGAAGATGGTCAACCAGTAGAATTTGGTCAAGTACTAGTAGTTTTTGAATAATGTTTAAAAAAATTTTAATAGCAAATCGTGGAGAAATTGCGGTAAGAATAATTAGAGCTTGCAAAGAATGGGGTATATCAACTGTAGCAGTTCATTCTGATGTGGATAAGGATAGCATGCATGTAAGATTAGCAGATGAAAGTATTTGTATTGGTTCTCATCAGCCAGCTAATAGTTATTTAAATATACCAGCGTTATTGTCGGCAATTGAACTTACTAATTCTGAAGCTGTGCATCCTGGATATGGTTTTTTGTCAGAAAATGCCAACTTTGCAAAATTATGTGAGGATAATAAAATTAAGTTTATTGGACCATCTTCAAAAATAATCAAAATGATGGGAGATAAAATTGAAGCAAAAAAAGTAGCGAAACAATATGGTTTGCCAGTCATTGAAGGATCAGATGGAGGAGTATCTGATTTGGATAAAGCTAAAAAGATTTGTAAAAAAATTGGTTTTCCAGTTTTAATTAAAGCTGCAGGTGGTGGTGGTGGAAAAGGAATGAAAATTGCATTAGAGGAAAAAAATTTGGAAGAGTTATTGCTAACTGCCAAATTAGAGGCAAAAAAATATTTTGGTAATGATGAGGTTTATATAGAAAAATTTTTTCAAAACCCAAGACATATAGAGGTTCAAATCCTATCTGGAAAAAATAGGACTGTACATTTACATGAAAGAGATTGCTCGGTTCAAAGAAGACACCAGAAGCTAATTGAGGAAACTCCAAGTCCAGTGTTGAATGATAAATTAAGAGATGAATTATTTGAAAAAACTGTAAATATGGTGAAACAGTTAAATTATGAAGGAGCTGGGACTGTCGAATTCATTTACGAAAATGGTAAATTTTATTTTTTAGAGATGAATACTAGAGTCCAGGTAGAACACCCGGTGACAGAGATGGTAACTGGTATTGATATTATTAAAGAACAAATTTGGATTGCTTACTCAGGTGACACAGCGCTCAAACAAAGTGATATTAAACCAAGAGGTCATGCTATTGAATGTAGAATAAATGCAGAAGATGCTAGTAAAAATTTTCAACCTTCACCTGGAACTATTGGGATATGTCATCAACCGTCCGGATTTAGAACAAGAGTTGATGGATCAATTTTTCAGGGTTGTAAAGTAACTCCTTATTATGACAGCATGATATGTAAATTAATTTGTCATGGTAGAAATAGGCAAGAAGCTATACAAAGAATGTTGAGATCTTTAGATGAGTTTGTAATTGCTGGTATTACAACAACCATTGATTTGCATAAAAAATTACTAAATCACAAAAAATTTATCGACTCTGACTTTAACGTAAGTTGGATCGATAATGAAAAAATCATTTAATACATTTTGTAAGCCATATGTCATAAACTGGGTGATCGAAAGGTTTAATTGTCGGACTAGATGAGAATGTCCAACCATTAAACACAAAAACTTTATCATTATTTTTATCATTCAAATCTCTCACTTGGATATATGCAACAATTTCTGGGTTATCGTCAAATTGAGAATTTCTACATTTTAAACATTTAATTAATAAATTTTTATATTTTTTTTCTTCACCAATTTTTATTTTTAAAACTTCATTCTTTGAACTTAATTTATCTAAAATTTTAATTTCTATATAATTTCCAACCAAATCTTGTTCTAAATTTTCAGAATAGCTCAAGGATTTTTGAAAGAACATAATGAAAAAAATTATTAGAAATTTACTAATTTTTCCAAGTATTATATTTCTTGTTTTTATCATTTTTTTTTTTATTTGGATGATAAGATTTGTTTGTTCCTGTTTGATTTTTTTGGTGTGGTTTTTGCCATTCATATTTTTTAAATTCGTGGATTTTTTCGATTTTATTATTTGTAAAATGTATCCAAGAAAACCATTCATTAGGAATTTTGGAAGCATCAATTTCACCGTTATAAATCACCCATCTTTTACCAGAATTACTTTCGTAATATTTGTTTCCTTGATCGTCTTTGCCAACATATTTGCCAAAAATAAAAGTATAGAATCGAGTTCCTAAAGTTTGGTGATTCCACCAAGTGAATATTTGTTTTATAGCTGTCAACATAATTTTTAGTTTTTTATTTCAATTTTAAATTGAAAAAAAAAAATTAGACTAAATTTAATTTTTGTATATACAATAAATTATTAAGACTCAATTTAAATTAAAAAAAAATCTTATGGCAAAATATTTAGTAGAAACTTTTTACACATGCAACCTCAAAGTAAGCCATTATCTAGATAATATAAGTGATAATGAATTGTCTAATTTGGAAAAAAATGAAAATGGAAAATTTGATATATTAGATATCAAATTAGATACACGAAAGGTTAAAAATTTAGAATTAAAGCAGAATCAGGATAATAAAGAAATAAATCTCATAGACAAAGATCTAAACAATCAAAAAATTTCAAAAGAAAAAAATGTCAGTTTTGTTTCTAAGGTAAGTGAAGGAGTTAGTAAGAGATTTAGTATGCCTGATAGAAGAAAGGGTTACATACAAAAAGCGACCATCGGTGATCATAAAGTTTATTTACATACTGGTGAATATGAAGATGGAAAAATAGGTGAAATTTTTATAGACACAAGTAAGGAAGGTGAACTAGTTAAAGCCTTAATGAACAATTTCGCAATAGCTATTTCTCTAGGACTACAATACGGTGTTCCGCTGGATGAATATATTAATGCTTACGTTGGAACAAAATTTGAACCTTCTGGAAAAGTTCATGGAAACGATAGGATATTAAGTGCAACATCAATTTTAGATTATATTTTTAGGGAGCTTGCAATATCATATTTAAATAGAGAGGATTTGGCTCATACTCCTTCGATTGGGAACCAAGAAGTAAATCAGAACTTGAATGAGGATGAAAATGAAGGTCATAATCAATTTTTAAAAATAGTTAAAGATATAACTAGCAAGGGATTTGTTAGAAGTAATTATAAAAAGAACCTGGTAGACCTTTCGGATATAAAAATTAACCTAAAAGGAAAAAAGTAATAGTTTATTTTTTAAGTTTTATATTAAGTTCTTTTAATTGTTTGTCCTCAACCACAGAAGGTGCTCCCATCATTAAATCCTCTGCATTTTGGTTCATTGGAAACATGGTAACTTCTCTTATGTTTTTTTCATTCGCTAAAAGCATAATTATTCGATCAATCCCTGGTGCTATACCTCCATGCGGAGGAGCGCCATAACCCAATGCACTTATCATTCCTTTGAACTTTTCATCAACAGCTTTTTTTTGATATCCAGCAATAGAAAATAATTTATACATTAATTCTGGAATATGATTTCTTATCGCTCCAGAAGATAACTCTATACCGTTACAAACAATATCATATTGATATGCTTTTATATCAAGAGGATTTTTAAAATCAAGATTCTCAATTTTGCCTTGGGGCATTGAAAATGGATTATGACTAAATTCTATTTTTTTAGAATTTTCATTAATTTCAAACATTGGGTAATCTACAATCCAACAAAATGCAAATTCATCATTATTTATTAAATTCAAATCTTTAGCAATTTTATCACGGGCTATCGATAGAATTTTCTCAACTTCTTTTTTACTTCCACATGATAGAAAAATACTGTCACCCTCTTTTGCTGATGTCAGCTCCATTATTTTTCTAAATGCCTCTGTACTAAAAAATTTTCCTATTGGTCCTTTTCCAATTATTTCATTATTTTTCTTTTCAAAGGTAAAGTAAGCGAGACCGCTGGATCCTTCGTCTTTAGCCCATTTATCTATGTTATCAAAAAAACTTCTAGGTTTATCCTTTGTATTTTTTGTTATAATTGCTCTTACTTCACTTCCTTTTATTACAAGATTTTTAAAGATATCAAATTTAACGTCTTCTCTTTTAAAAATTTCAGTTATATCAGAAATTATTAATGGGTTTCTCAAATCTGGTTTATCTGTTCCGTATTTTGTTAGAGCATCATTGTATTTAATTTTTGGGAATACTTCTGAAGAAATTTTCTTTGATGAAAAATTTTTAAATAAATCTATAAATAACTCTTCTATGACCTTAAATACATCTTCCTGCTCAACAAATGACATCTCGATATCAAGTTGATAAAATTCCCCTGGGCTTCGGTCTGCCCTGGCATCTTCATCTCTAAAACAAGGCGCAATTTGAAAATATCTATCAAAACCAGATATCATTACTAACTGTTTAAATTGTTGAGGTGCTTGCGGAAGTGCATAAAATTTTCCAGGATTTAATCTACTTGGGACTAAAAAATCTCTAGCACCTTCGGGACTCGACGAAGTTAAAATAGGTGTTTGAAATTCCAAAAAACCTAATTCATTCATTTTCTTTCTTATGAATGAAATAACATTTGACCTTAAAACAATATTATCATGAATTTTTTTTCTTCTTAGATCTAAGTATCTATATTTTAATCTCAATTCCTCTGAATAATCTTGATCAGAAAATACTGGTAAAGGAAGTTCTTTACAAGCGCCTAATATTTCAAACGATTTTATTTGTAACTCAATATCGCCAGTTATTAATTCTTTATTAATAGTACTACTTGATCTCTCAAGAACTACTCCGTTAATTTTAACAACACTTTCAAGTCTTATCTTTTCTAGTTCTTTAAAATATTTGCTATCTTTATCTATAACACACTGGGTAAGACCGTAATGGTCTCTTAAGTCGATAAATAGTAAATTTCCATGATCTCTTTTTTTATTTATCCATCCAGATAACACTACCTTTTTGCCTTTGTCCTTTTTTGATAACTGACCACAATTATGTGTCCTAAAATTATTCAATTTGATCCTTCTTGTTTAAAACCTCATTGATAATCTTAAAATCAATTTTTTTTTTTTTTTTTAAACTCACTTCATCAATTTTATATATGAAATCAAAAATTTTGTCATATGATCTATCTATTCTTTTAACAATAAAATCAATTAGTTTTTTATCAATTTGTATCTGTCTATCTGAGAAATTTTTTAAAACAAGAGCGAAAATTAAATCATCATCGGGTATTTCAATTTTAGCTACTAAACAGTTGGTGGCCCTTGACTTTAAATCGTTTAGTTTAAACTTCATTTCATTTATTGGTATTAAAGAATTGATTATAAGAAATTTATTTTCTTGATCAATAATATTAAAAAGAGAATAGATTAATTTTTCGTCGATATTTACATCAAAGTTATCTAAAATTACATTTCCGTATAATTTGAAAGTTTTAAGTTTATCTCCATTTATATCTGAAGCATTTATTTTTATTCCCTTATTCCTTTTCAGAAAAATTTTTGTAAGATGACTTTTGCCTGAATTTTTTTCGCCAACTATATTTAAACATTTTTTTCCCAATTTGGCCAACTTTTTAAGTATTCAAAAACAAAAAAATTGCTTTTGCTTACATAAAAATTATCTTCTTGAAAATTTTGAGATAATTCTAAATTTAATAGTAACTGATTAAGATTATTTCTGATCATTTAATAGTCCAAACATCGTCTTCAAGAAATATATCAGTATTTTTGTCTTTCATATCGTCAATAAATTTCTTTGGAGATCCATTATATATTACTTTAAAAAAAGTGTTATTATTATTAAATTTATCAATACTATAACTTGATACCAGATCTAAGTTACTCAAATTCTTTTCTAAATTTAAAATTTTTAAATAAGACGATGAGTTGACTTTGATAGTTATAGGAAGTTTGATGGAAGTATTAATTTTGTTTAAATTTTTCCAATAATTTTCATAAACTTTCTTTGTGCTATTCAAAACAATGTTAAAGTCTTTCTTATTTGAAATATTTACATTTTCAAAGCTTAAATTATTTAATTTTAAGGAGTTATTAATATTAATTTTTGATAAAATTTTAATATCTTTATTATCATAAAAAATTATTGTTATTATATAATCATCTAAATCGTACTTTGTCGTAATACTTTTAAAATCAAAATCTTCTATTTCATCTTTATTTTGTATCAAGTTATTAAGGTCCTCGATATCTTCGCTAGGCAAGACATAATTTAACAACTCAAATCTTTTAATATTCTTGTTCCATGATTGATAAAATTTGTTATTTGAAAATAAATAGATTTGATCTTTAGATATATCAAACAAAACTGGAATTAATAAAACTGTTTTTTCTTTAGGAATAGATGGGAATACATTTTTTTTTTCAAAAAATCGCAAAGTCAGTTCTTTATTAAAATTTACGTCTAAATTTGCAAAATAAGTATTTTTAATAAATTTTTCGTCACTAACTGTAAATGAATCTATTAAGCTTTTTATTGAATTTAAGGATGTTGAGCCTAATTTTTTTTTTTCGTCACTCGTTGATATCATGGACAACAATTCTTTAAATGCTTTAATAAATCCTCTATCTAAGACTTTATTTTTATCAAAACCAAGCTCAAAAGGCTCTGAAATCTCTAATTCCGTAATTTTAAAGGTATCAGCTTTTGTGTTTGTGGAGAAAATTAAATTAATAAATAGAACGATATAAAAAAAAATTATATATAATTTAACTTTAATAAAAAATTTATTATTTAGCATAATTAATACTAATGAAAAAAAATAAAATTACATATCAAAAAAGTGGCGTAAATATTATAGCAGCTGATAAATTTGTTGAATTTATAGGAAAAGCATCTAAAAACGTTAAAGCAAGATCAAGATTATCCAATATAGGTAATTTTGGATCAATATCCAATATACCAAAAAATATTAAAAATCCAAAAATTGTATCTGCAACCGATGGTGTTGGAACAAAGGTCGAAATAGCTAATATTTTAAAAAAATTTGATACTATCGGAGTCGATTTGGTTGCTATGAGTGTGAATGATCTAGTGGTTCAAGGTGCTGAGCCTCTTATATTTTTAGATTATATTTCAACAAACAAAATAGAAATAAAAAAACTGAAATCAATAATAAAAGGAATATTAAAAGGTTGTAAGCTTGCAAGTTGTGAACTTGTAGGAGGAGAAACGGCTGAAATGCCAGGAACTTATGCTAAGGGAAAATTTGACCTTGCCGGGTTTGCAGTTGGTATAGTGGCGAATAACAAAATTTTATATAAAAATAAAATTAAAAAAGGCAATCTCATTTTGGCTGTACCATCCAGCGGAATACATTCAAATGGATATTCGTTAATTAGGTATATTTTAAAAAAAAAAAAAATAAATATATTAAAAAATAATTATTTAAAAAAAGAATTAATTAAGCCAACAAAAATATATGTGAAAGAAGTACAAAATTTAATAAAAAAAAATTTATTGAATGGGTGTGCACATATAACGGGCGGAGGAATTAAGGATAATATAAAAAGAATAATACCCAATAATCACTCTGCACTTATAGATCTTAATTATATTAAACCCCAAAAAATTTTTTCTTGGATTAAGTCTAATAAAATTGAAGATAAAGAAATGTTAAAAACATTTAATTGTGGTGTTGGTTTTTGCTTAATCATTAAAAAAAAAAATTTTAATAAAGTTAAAAAATTTTTTTCTAAAGAATATCAGCCTTATATTATTGGTGAGATTGTTAAAAATAAAAAAAAAGTATTATTTGATGGAAAGATTAATTGGAACTGAAAAGGTAAAAACTGCAGTCTTTATTTCAGGACGTGGATCAAACCTAAGATCATTAATAAAATTTTCAAAAAAAAAATTATCTCCTATAGAAATTAAATTGATTGTCTCAAATAATAAAAAAGCAAAAGGACTTTTTTATTCAAAAAAATATAAAATTAAAAAAAAAATTTTAAATTTTAAAAAAAAATTAAACGAAAAAAAAATTCTTAGTATTTTAAAATCAATGGATATCAAATTTATTTGTCTTGCTGGTTTTATGTCAATTTTATCAAAAAATTTTATAAGACAGTTTCAGGGTCAAATAATCAACATACACCCTTCTCTTCTCCCTAAATATAAAGGACTTAATACACATCATAGAGTAATTAGTGCTAAGGAGAAGTTTTCTGGATGCACAGTTCATTATGTTGTTCCCAAACTTGACTCAGGAAAAATTATTTTACAAAAAAAAGTTAAGGTCAAAAAAAATGAAACTATAAAATCATTAGAGAGAAAAATTATTAGACAAGAGCATATTATTTACCCTAAATCAATTTTGAAGATATTTAGCTTTTAAAAAAAAATTCTATTTCTTTTTTAGCGTTATCGAGGCTATCAGAGCCATGAACTGAATTTTTATCTATTGAAATACCAAAAGACTTTCTTAATGTGCCATTTTCAGCATTTTTGGGGTCGGTAGATCCCATTAAATCTCTATTTTCTTTAACCGCATTTTCTTTTTCTAAAATCATTACCACTATCGGACCAGAAGATAAATAATTACACAAATCATTATAGAATGGTTTTGATTGATGAATTTTATAAAATTCTTCAGCCTCTGACTTAGTAATTTGAATTTTTTTTTCTTTAATTATATTGAATTTTTCTTTTATAAACCTATTCTTTATCTCGTCAATTAGGTTTCTTTCTACCGCATCAGGTTTTATTATAGATAGAGTTTGCTCTAAATTACTCATAATTATCTTCTACAAATTTATTTAATAATCTGACACCATATCCTGTAGCACCACTAGAATTTAATGCACCTGCATATTTTGAAAAAGCCATTCCAGCTATATCTAAATGTGCCCATGGAGTTTTATTAATTATAAATCTTTGTAAAAATTGTGCTGCAGTAGTAGATCCTGCTCCTCCAATATAATTAATATTTTGCATATCTGCATTTTTTGAGTCCATGAGTTTATCATAATTTTGATGGAGTGGTAATCTCCAAACTTTTTCCTCAACTTTTTCACCAGCTTCGAATAATTGTTTAGATAATTTATCATCGTTTGAAAATAAACCAGCATATTCTGATCCAAGTGCAACAACAATTGCACCAGTTAAAGTTGCCAAATCAATTATCAAATTAGGTTTGAATTTTTTCTCAGTAAGTGTTAATGCGTCCGCTAACACCAATCTTCCTTCAGCATCAGTGTTTAAAACTTCTATAGTTTTTCCACTAAAAGATTTTACAATATCTCCTGGTCTTTGAGCATTTCCACCAGGCATATTTTCAACTAAACCTACTACTCCTACAGCATTAATTTTTGCTTTTCTTAAGGCAAAATTTTTCATTAATCCAACAACCACAGCCGAACCTGCCATGTCGTAAGTCATGTCTTCCATAAACCTAGCGGGTTTTAGAGATATACCTCCCGTGTCAAAACAAACTCCTTTTCCAACAAAGGCTAAAGGTTTAGAATTAGATTTGCCATTCCATTCCATTGTTACAATATATGTTCCTCTAATGCTTCCTTGACCTACTCCAACTATTGCGTTGCAACCCATTTTTTTTAATTTTTTTACATCGTATACTGTTATCTTTAGACCATATTTCTTTAATTTTAAAAGTCTATTAACATACTCATCGGGATGTAAAATATTTCCTGGTTCTGAAACTAGATCTTTTGTAAAATTAACTCCACTTAATATTGCGTCAAGTTTTGATTTCAGTTTAAAGTCAATTGAATTACTATTTTTTACAATGTTTAAATTTAAAGTTTTACTCTTTTTAGTTTTATATAAATCAAAAACATATGACTTCAACTCAGCACCATGTATAAACTCATCAAAATTAATTTTTTTTTTCACATCTTTTGAATTAGATCCAATAATTAAAATATTATCAATTTTATTAGATTTTAATTTGTCGAAAAAATTAGCACCTAGATTTTCTGTTTTCTGCGAACTTAGATTGCTGTCTATATAGATAATTATAAGCTTGTTATCTAAATCTAAATTTATAGTTTCAATCACACTTTTTTTATTTTTTTTAAACGAATTTTGGTAATTTAAGATTTTTTTGACTATTTTTTCGTCGAAATGTTTTGTGAGCTCTTTTTTATCACCCGAATTAGTAAGAAAAATTGCCGTATTTCTTGATTTAGTGTTATTCTTGTTTATGTAATTTATTTTTAACGTCATTTATATTAAATATATACTTTAGGTTGAATTTATATATGTTCAAAACTAATATTTTTCAATGAAAAAATTAATTTTTAAAAAATTTTTATGGGATGTAACAGCCTTTTTTATTCTAACAACTATAAGTGTTTCTATAATTATATGGGTTATTCAGGCAGTTAATTATTTAGATTTCGTATCCGAAGATGGACACAGCTTTAAAGTGTATTTTATGTATACTTTCCTTAGCTTTCCTAAAATTGTCAGCAGAATACTTCCTTTTATGTTTTTTTTATCTCTTTATTACATCTATTTGAAATATGAGGATAACAATGAGCTTATTATATTTTGGTTAAATGGTGTAAAGAAAATTGATTTCGTGAAAAAAGTACTCAGTTTTTCTTTTTTGTTTCTTTTCTTTCAAGTTTTTTTAACATGTTATCTAGTTCCTGTAACACAGGATTTAGGTAGATCTTATATAAGGGCTTCGACTATAGATTTTTTTCCAAGCTTAATAAAAGAAAAAAAATTTATTGATACAGTTTCTAACTTAACTATTTTTATAGAGGAAAAAGATAGAGATGGCAGGTTAAAAAATATATTTTTAAAAGATAAAATCTCAGATTCGGAGTCTCAGACAATTTACGCAAGAGAAGGGTCGATAATTAAGGAAAAAAATTCACATTATTTGATTTTAAATGATGGAAAAATAATTAATAGTGAAAAAAATAAAAAGAATATTTTTAGTTTTGATAAAACAAGATTTAATTTATCTAAATATTCAACAAAAACTACAACGTTTCCGAAAATTCAAGAATTAAAAACAAATATTCTTTTAAGTTGTATATATAATCTTTATAATAATTCACTAGAAAATTTTGAAGGTATTTATCTACAATGTAATTTTGAAAATAAAAAACCAGTTTTAAATGAAATTTTTAGAAGAGTATTCCTGCCCTTATATCTTCCGTTAATAGCTTTAATAACATCATTCTTACTTTTAACCTCTAAAGACCAGTTTAATTTTAAAAGCTATAAATTAAAAATTTTTTTATTATCTATCTTTTCAATTATTATATCAGAATTCTCAGTTCGTTATTCAGGAATTAATTTAAAAAATAATATAATTTTTATTACATTACCAATAATTTTGTTTTTAATTACCTTAACAATATTTAAACAAAGAACAAAAAAAAGCTAGTTATGAATATAAAAGTTTACGAAAAATATATTATGAAAAATTATTTAAATATAATTTTACAAGTATCCTTAATATTTTTTACACTCATTTTTATTCTAAATATATTTGAGGAAATAAATTTTTTTAAAGATTTGGACCAAAGTATTTTGTATCCTTTTATATTAACTTTATTAAATTCTCCATCTGTCTTATATGATATTTTTCCTTTTATCTTTCTTATAGCAACTCAATTCTTTTTTATAAAAATTAACGACAAAAATGAACTTATAATATTTAAAAATTATGGAATAAATAACTTTAAGATACTTAGACTATTAGTTTATATAACAGTTATTATTGCTTTATTTATTAATACCATTTTTTATTTTGTTTCTTCTAATCTTAAATATTCATACCTTGATTTAAAAAATGAATATTCGAAAGATAATAAATATTTGGCGGTAATAACAGAAAATGGTCTTTGGATAAAAGATGAATACAACAAAATCACAAATATAATAAATTCTGAAAAAATAGTTGGCGATGAATTAATAGATGTAGAAATTACTCAGTTTAATGATCAATTCCAGTTAGATAGAATAATTTTCGCAGAAAAAATCAATATTAAGGAAAATAATTGGATTATTAAAAATCCCAAAATTTCCAAAAATAATTTCAATTATGTATCTGATGAAGAAATAATTCTTAAGACAAATTTTAATTCAAAAAAACTAAATAGTCTGTTCGGTAATTTAAACTCTTTAACTTTTTTTGAACTTTTAGATATGAAAAAAAACTACAAAAAACTCGGATATTCGACTGTAGAGGTAGAAGTGCACATACAAAAATTTTATACTTATCCATTTTATTTAACAATTATGACACTTCTATCTGCGATAATCATGTTTAATATTAGACAAGATAAACCAATAATTTTTCATTTAATTTTGGGGATATTTTTATCTGTATTAATTTATTATATTAATTTCTTTTCAAATGTTTTGGGTGAAAGTTTAGAGTTATCCTCTGTAGTTTCAGTTATTATGCCTTTGTTAATTATAACATTGTCTTGCAGTGTTGGATTGGTAAAACTAAATGAAAAATAATTTAAAATATATTTTTTATTTAATAATACTAACCTTTATAAATCAAAGTGTAATTTATGCTGAAGAATTTGATTTTAGGGGTTCAGAAATTGAAATAATTGATAATGGTAATATACTTAAGGCTAGTGACGGAGTAGAAGTATTTAGTGATAATGATATACAAATAAAATCCGAAAAATTTATATACTATAAAACAAAAAAATTATTGGTATTAACTGGATCAGTTACAGTATTTGACAAAAGTAGAAATTTAAAGATTTTAGGTGAAGAATTGTTTTATGATAAATCAAAAGAACAAATATATTCAAAATTAAGTAATACTATTTTGTTTAATAATGAATATACTGGAAAAACTAAAGAACTTTTTTATAACATCGAAGACAGTGAAATCTTTTCAAATAAAAAAATTATCCTAAAAGATCAAATAGGAAACGAATTTTTTTCAGATAATTTCGTAATTAACCTCAATAAAAATATTTTTAAGTCAGATAATATTAAGTTCATTGATATAAATAAAAATAATTATTTTCTCCAAAAAACCTTTGTTAATTTAGAAACAAAAGAATTGATTGGAAAAGATGTAAAGATAGACTTTGAAAAATCATTGTTTGGAAATAATCAAAACGATCCTAGGTTAAAGGGTAATTCTGTATCAATAGATAAAAATTTTACAAATGTTTCAAAGGGTATTTTCACAACTTGTAAAAAAACTGATAAATGTCCTCCCTGGAGTTTAAGTGCAGAAAAAGTTACTCATGATAAAAAAAAACAAATAATTAGCTACAAAAATGCTTGGCTGAAGGTCTATGATGCTCCTATATTTTATTTTCCGAAATTTTTTCATCCTGATCCCACTGTAAAGCGTCAATCAGGTTTTCTAGTTCCTACATTTGGAGAAAGTACCTCTTTGGGATCATCTTTAGAGACTCCCTACTACCATGTAATCTCTGATAATAAAGATCTAACTTTTAAACCAAGATTTTATACAGATAAAAATATGATTTTAAATACCGAATATCGTCAAGCAAATAAAAACTCTGACCACATAGTTGACTTTAGCATTAATCAAAATAAAGGTATCAATTTAAAAGGAAATGATCGATCAAAGACTCATTTTTTTTCTAATTCAAGTTTTGATTTTGAGAATGATATCTTCGACTCAAATAATCTTAAGATAAATGTAGAGCAAACATCTAATAATACTTATTTAAAAACATATAAATTTGATTCAGAGATTATTAATAATCTAACAACATTAAATTCATTTCTAAAATACGAAGGTATTAATGAAGATCTTTTTTTTGATGCTAGTGTTGAAGTTTTTGAAGATCTGGCAAAAGAAAAAAATAGTGATAAATATGAATACATATTTCCAAATATTCAAGTAAATAAGATTTTTAATTTAGAAAAAATAGAGGGTGATCTGTCTTTACAGACTTCAGGTAATAATAAGCAATATGACACTAACATAAATGAGTCTTCTTTAATAAATAATTTAACCTTTAATTCTTATCCTTCCTATATTAAAAATGGAATTGTCACAGATTATTCTTTAATTTTAAAAAATATAAATACAAATTCAAAAAACTCTTCAAAATATAAAGAAGATGCTGACTACAATTTAAAATCTGCTGGGATGTTTAATTTATCTTATCCTTTAAGAAAAACTGGAGAACTTTATAACAATTTTTTTACACCCAAATTAAGCTTAAGATATAGTCCAAGTAATACAAAAAATATAAAAGATGAAAATAGAAGAATTGATATTAACAACGTCTATTCTTTCGACAGGATACAATCCAATGATACAGTAGAGGGAGGTCAATCGTTAACTTTAGGTTCAAATTTCAGTATGACTAATAAAGATAATCTAAATCTGTTCGAATTTAATCTAGCGACAGTTTATAGAGATGAAGAAAACCTAGATTTACCAGTTAAAAGTACTTTGGGTCAAAAATCTTCAAATGTATTTGGAAAAGTGTCTTACAAGCCTAGTAAGTTTTTTAACCTCGATTATAATTTTTCCTTAGACAACAGTTTAAATAGATCTAATTATGATTATGTAAAAACAGAATTTACTATTAATAATTTTGTAAATTCTTTTGAGTATCTAGAAGAAAATGAAGAAATTGGTGATAATGGTTATTGGAGCAATAAATCTACTTTTAACTTTAATAATAGTAATTCTTTATCATTTAATAGAAGAAGAAATATTAAAACAGGTTTAGATGAATTTTATAATCTTATGTATCAATACAAAAATGATTGTTTAACAGCAGCAATACAATACAATAAAGAGTATTATACTGATAGCGAACTACAGCCAAGCGAAGAAATCTTTTTCTCATTAACAATAGTGCCTTTTTCAAAAACTAATAGTCCTAATCTAAAATGATTGATAATTTAACAAAAATAATAAAAATTTTTTTTTATATATTCATAACATATAGTCTAATACAAAGCTCAGTCAAAGCTACAGAGGCTAAAATAATACTAAAAGTTAATAACTCAATCATCACTAATAAAGATATTGAAAATGAGATAAATTATTTAATAGCATTTAATGAAGAACTTTCTGGTTTAGAATCAAAAGATTTAAATAATATTGGAAAAAATTCATTATTAAGAGAAATAATAAAAAAAGATGAATTAGAAAAATATTACGATCTAGATGAGGAATCTAAACAACTTTCAAAGATTGTTAGAGACTTTTATTTGAGAATAAATTTAGAAAATGAAGAACAATTTAAATTATTTTTAAAAAATAAAAATGTAAATTATGATTCATTCAAAAAAAAAATTAGTATTGAAGTATTGTGGAATAGATTTATTTATGAAAAATATAATAAACTTCTTGATATTGATGAATCCTTAATAAAAGAAAAACTTGATAAGAAAATAAAATTAAAAAATGAAATAGATTCATTTTTTATCTCAGAATTATTATTTATTTCTGAAAGTAAAAATGAATTTGACTTAAAATATTCAAAAATTTTAGATAACATCAATACTATAGGTTTTGACTCAACTGCAAGAATTTATAGTATAGCTGACAGCTCTAAATATGGAGGCGAGATTGGATGGATATCAGAGAACCAATTATCAAAAGAAATATTAGATATAGTTCAAAATATTGAACTTGGAGAATTTAGTAATCCCATAAATACCCCAAGTGGATTTTTGATTATTCTTTTAGAAGATAAAAAAAAAGAATTAGCAAATTTGAATTACGACGATGAATTAAAAAACATGTTAAAAAATGAAAGAGATAAACAATTAAATCAATATTCATCTCTGTATTATAAAAGAATAGAAAAAAAAAGTATTATAAATGAGTTATAAAATTGCAACAGTTGTTTTGGGACAACCCAAAAGCACTTTTCCTGAGATAATCTTAAAATGCTTAAAAATGAATGTTATAAAAAAAACAAAAATTAAATTAATTTTTATAGGATCAGAAAAACTTCTTAATAATTATCTCAAGCGAATTAAGAAAAAGTTTAAAATAAATATTATAGAGAAAGATCTCTTTCAAAAAATTGACTTAAAAAAAAATCAGATAAATTTAATTAATATAAATTTTAATAATTTAAATTCTGTATATTACATCGATAAATGCTTCGAGACAGCTCTAAATCTTATTCAGTCAAAAAGATGCAATTATTTAATTAATGGACCAATTTCTAAAAGTCATTTTTTAAAGGGTAAATATCCAGGTATAACTGAGTATCTAGCAAAAAAAACTAAAACAAAAAATCCAGTAATGCTAATATATAACAACAAAGTCTCAGTGTCACCAATAACTACACATATTCCCCTTCATAAAGTAAGCAAAGAAATATCAATAAAAAAAAATATAAATAATACAAAATTAATTTACAATTTTTATAAAACTACTTTAAAAAAAAAACCAAATATAGCGATTACAGGTTTAAATCCACACTGTGAAAATTTCAGTAAAAAAAATGAGGAAAAAAATATAATCTTACCGGCAATAAAAAGGTTAAAAAAATATAATTTAAAAGTATATGGTCCTTTTCCAGCAGATACCATTTTTCTGAAAAATAATCTTAAAAAATATGATGTAATTGTTGGAATGTACCATGACCAAGTTTTAACACCATTAAAATCAATTTTTAACTTTAAAGCTATTAATATAACTATTGGTTTGCCATTTATAAGAATCTCACCTGATCATGGACCAAATATTAAGATGTACGGAAAAAATAAATCTGATCCTACAAGCTTTAAAGAAGCTATAATTTTTTTAAATAAACTCAGTGCAAATTAAAGCTAAAAAAAGTCTAGGACAAAATTTTTTAATTGATAAAAATATAATTAATAAAATTGTTGAAAAAGCTAACATTAAATTTGAAGATACTATACTGGAAATTGGTCCTGGGACAGGAAACTTAACTGAATTTATTCTTAAGAAAAAACCAAAAAAAATTTATGTAATTGAAAAAGATACAAATTTATCAAGCTACCTTTACAAAAAATTTGAAAAAAAACTGATTATAATAAATAAAGATTTTTTAAATATAAAAATATCTGATTTCAAAGAAAAATTAATAATATTTGGAAATCTTCCCTATAATATTTCAACACAAATACTTATTAAATTAATAAAGTTAGAAGATAAGGAATTACCTTATAAAGAACTAATATTTATGTTTCAAAAAGAAGTTGCACAAAGAATCCTTGCTCAAAAAGATTCGAAGGATTTTGGTAGGCTATCAATAATTTCAGGTTGGCGACTGAATGTTGAAAAAATGTTTGATATTAATCCTTCTTGTTTTTTATCCGAAGCCTAAAGTAACAAGCACTTTAATAAAATTTATGCCAAAAAAAAATTATTTTAAATTTAATAATTATGAAAATCTTGAAAAGATCACAAATGTTTTTTTTAATCAAAGAAGAAAGAAAATTAAATCTGCATTTAAAAAGTTATTTAGAAACCCAGAATATATTTCAAAAAAGCTAAAGATAGACAATAACTTAAGGCCTGAAAATTTGTCCCCCGAAGAATATTACGAAATAACCAGAGAATATGAGTCTTTAAATGGATAAAAGTTTTATGTGTTTTACTATTTTATTTTTATCGTACTCATTTTTAGTTTTGTTTATTTTAGAGTCTATTAAATTGTTAATTTCATTAAAACACTTATCTAAATTATCATTTATCACAACGTAATCATAGTCTTTCCAATGTAAGATATCTTTTTCGAAATGTTTCATTCTTTCTTCAATTATTATTTTATCCTTTTTTTCACGGTTTGATAATCGTTCTAATAATTCTTTTTTACTGGGAGGTAAAACAAAAAAAGTGATTAGTTTATAATTTAATTTTTTTTCTTTAATCTGTTTTGCACCTTGCCAATCAATATCAAATAAAATATTTTTACCTTCTTTTAAACTTTTTAGTACTTTCGTTTTTCTTGTTCCATAGAAATTATCAAAAACTTTTGCGTATTCTAAAAACTCATCATTTTTTATTAATTCGTCAAATTCTTGTTTTTTAATAAAAAAATAATCTTTTTCATTAATCTCGTTCGGTCTTGGTTTTCTGGTGGTGTGTGATATTGAAATTTTGTATTTTTTTTTTTCAGAAATGAGTTTGGTTAGAGTTGTTTTTCCCGCTCCGGACGGAGATGATAGAATAATCATCATGCCATCTTCGTCTAACTTCATTTAAATAATTTAGTTACTTTTGCTCTCAATAAATTTAATAGCATCACCAACTGTTAGTATTTTTTCAGCTTCACTGTCAGAAATCTCAGAGCCAAACTCCTCCTCGAAAGCCATTACTAATTCAACAGTATCTAAACTATCAGCTCCAAGATCATCTATAAAACTTGATTCATCTGTTACTTTTGCTTCATCTATACCTAAATGATCAGCTACTATTTTCTTTACTTTACTTGAAATATCTTCAGACATTTTAATCCTTTGTTATATTTTTTGTATTAAATTAAAAAGCAGTTTTGTCAACCTAAATACAGACCTCCATTTACATGTAATGTTTCTCCTGTTATATAATTCGACAAATCTGAAGATAAAAAGGCAGCAGCATACGCTACATCCTTGGGTAAACCCAATTTACTTGAGGGAATTTTGGAAATTAACATATCTCTCACTTTTTGATCTAATTTTGCAGTCATAGGGGTTTCTATAAATCCTGGAGAAATACAATTCACGTTAATGTTCTTTCTAGCAAATTCAAGTGCTAGACTTTTTGACATTCCCACAACTCCGGCTTTAGATGCTGAATAATTCGTTTGCCCAAAATTTCCTGTATGCCCAACAACTGATGTTATATTTATTATTTTTCCTTTTTTATTTTTGATCATTTTTTTTAATGAATATTTGCAAATAAGAAAAGTAGAAGTAAGATTTAAATTAATAACTTTGTCCCACTCTTCTTGCGACATTCTTATAGTTAAATTATCTCTATTTATTCCAGCATTATTTATAACTACGTCTAATTCACCTTTTAAAGTTTTGGCTACATCTTCAATAAAATTTTCAATTTTTGTGTGATTAGATATATCAAATTGTTTAATATTTATATTTTCAAATTTTTCTTTTAAAGAATCTAATTTTTCTTTATTTGTACCTGTTGCTAAAACATTAGCTCCCATTTCTGAAAAAGTCTCAATAATTGAATTTCCAATACCACCTGTCGCACCAGTTACTAAAATATTTTTATTTTTTAAATTTATCATTAAATTAATTTTAAATTATTTATATCTTCTTCGTTATTAATTGCACTAATTTTTACACTTGAATTTATTCTTTTTATCATACTTGATAGAACTTTTCCGGGGCCAATTTCAATAAAATGGTCTACTCCATTGTTTATCATATGTAATACACTTTCTCTCCATCTTACCCTGCTTTCTATTTGATCAACTAAAAGTTTTTTTATTTTATGAACATCCTTTTCTTCTTTGGCTGTTACATTTGAAACAATTGGTGTTTTAGGCTCTAAAACATTTAATTTTAAAATTTGATCATTCATAATTTTTGTTGCTTTGTTCATTAGTTGACAATGAAAAGGTGCACTAACGGGCAATTTTATATTTCTTATCTTTAAATTTTTAAGATCTAGAACTAATTTATTAATATTCTCATTTGTACCACTAACCACTATTTGACCAATTGAATTATCATTCGCAACAAAACAATTATATTTACTTTTGTTATCGATTAATAATTTTTCAATAGTTTCAATTTTAGATCCTAAAATTGCAATCATACCTCCTTCACCGGTGGGTACAGAAGTTTGCATAGAACGACCTCTTATTTTTAGAATCTTTAGGCAATCTGAAAATGAAATAGAATTAGCGCTTGCTAAAGCAGAATATTCCCCAAGAGAATGACCTGCAAAATATTTTGCTTTGAAAATATCTTTTTTAAAATCTTTTTTAAGTAAATTAATAATAGATAAGCTGGTTAAAAATATTGCTGGTTGGGTATTTTCCGTTAAATCTAGATCTTCTTTCGGCCCGTTTAATATCAATTCAGATATAGGAAATTTTAATACTTCGTCTGCTTCTTTAAATGTATCTTTAATCGTATCGAACTTTTTGTAAAGTTCTAGACACATTCCTACTGTTTGGGAACCCTGTCCTGGAAAAATTATAGCAAACATTAAATTTTTACTTATATTTATCTATTGTAATTAAAGAATTTAAATAGTATATCCTCATTTTTTAAAAATTACTTATGATTTTATATGAACATACAATAGTAGCAAGACAAGATGCTACTCCAACGCAAATAAAGCAAATTACTGAAAAATATTCAAAAATAGTTTTAAATAATAAGGGAGATATAGTTCAGACACAAAACTGGGGATTATTAAATTTAGCATATCTTGTTAAAAAGAATAAAAAGGGAAATTTTATTCATTTTAAAATAAAGGCTGATGGTAAAATTATAAAAGAATTAGAAAAAAACGAAAGTATAGACAAAAATTTATTAAAATATTTAACCGTTAAAGTAAAAAAATTTGATTTGAATACTAATTATTTTGCAAAAAGTGATGAAAAAAAAGGATTAGAAAAAAATGCTTAAAAAAAAGATTAAAGGTAAAAAAAATCGTCAAAGTAATTTTGCAAAATTAAGTATATTTCAACCAAATAAATACAAATTTAAAAAAAACTGCCCCTTTTCAATTAAGGGTGCTCCTTTAATAGACTATAAAAATATTAAATTACTTAAAAGATATGTCTCAGAAAATGGTAAGATCTTACCATCAAGAATTACTAATGTAAGTTTAAAAAAACAACGTGAACTAGCATTGTCAATTAAACGAGCTAGGAATTTAGCTTTAATATAATGAAAGTTATTTTATTAGAAAATTTAAAAAAAATTGGATCTATTGGAGACATTATTGATGTCAAAAGAGGTTTTGCAAGAAATTATTTAATAGCAAATAAAAAAGCGTTATATGCATCAAAAGAAAATATTAAAGAAGTTGAAAAAATTAAATCAGAGCTAAATAAAAAAGATTTACAAAAGAAAAAAGATGCTAAAGATGTTTACGAAATCATCAATGCAAAAAACTTTGATATAAAAAAATTGCATACAGAAACGAAAGATCTTTATGGATCAGTAAAGCCGACTGAGATAGCAAAGATGGTTAATGAAAAATTCAAAACGGATGTTAAACCTTCCATGATACAACTTATAAATGAAATTAAAACACTTGGAAAATTTAAAGTAAAAATAGATTTACACTCTGAGGTTCAGGCAGAAATCACAATAAATGTGATCCCAGCAGAGACGATACAGTAATTATACATTTTTTTCCCCAGAATTTTTTATTTATTTATATAACTTAAAACTAAGTTATAAATAAAAAATGTCTAATAAATTAAATGTAGTTAAAGAAAATTTTAAAGAACTTCCAAATAATATTCAAGCAGAACAGGCTATTATCGGATCTATACTTGTAACAAACGAGATATTTGATGAAATTAATACAATAGTCTCGAGTGTAAACTTTTATGATCCAATGCACCAAAAAATATATTCAGCAATTGAAAGTTTAATATACAAAGGTTTATTAGCAAATCCGATTACACTTAAAAATCATTTTGAAAATGAAAAAGATGAATTAAATATTCCTGAATACTTAGTAAAAATTACGAAGTTCTCTGCATCAGTAAGACAGGTGATGGAATATTCAAAGCTAGTTTACGACATGTTTGTAAGAAGAGAATTGATAAAAATTTCAGAAAATACAATTGATACAGCTAAAGCAAATAATTTAGATATAAGTGGACAAAATATTATAGAGAATTCAGAAAAACTTTTATACGATTTAGCTGAAAAAGGGTCATTTAATTCATCTTTAATTAAATTTGATGAAGCTTTAAAGTTTACCATAGAAATGGCCACTAACGCTTACAAAAATGAAGAAGGTATAGTAGGTGTCCCTACTGGACTTAAAGACTTAGATGATAGATTGGGAGGACTCCATAAATCTGATTTATTAATTATTGCAGGCAGACCTTCTATGGGTAAGACTGCACTAGCAACAAATATAGCTTTCCATGCAGCTAAAAATCTACAGGAAACAAAAAAAAAATCTACAGTGGCATTCTTTTCTTTAGAAATGTCATCAGAACAATTATCAACTAGAATTCTTGCAGAACAATCTAGGATAAAGTCTAACGATATTAGAAGAGGAAAAATTTCTGATGATCAATTTGATAAATTTATTGAAATGTCAAAAAATATATCTGAATTACCATTATTTATAGACGAAACTCCCGCAATAAGTATTGCTGCTTTGAGTAATAGAGCTAGAAGAATTAAAAGACTATATGGTTTAGAGCTAATTATTGTTGATTACATTCAACTAATGAAAGCTTCTTTTAATTTTAAAGATGGAAGAGTTCAAGAAATATCTGAAATCACTCAGGGTTTAAAAGCTATAGCTAAGGAGCTATCTATTCCTGTTTTAGCTTTATCACAACTATCAAGAGCAGTTGAACAAAGAGATGATAAAAAACCACAACTATCAGATTTAAGAGAGTCTGGTTCAATTGAACAAGATGCAGATGTTGTGATGTTTGTTTATAGAGAGGCTTATTATATGGAAAGAAAAGAACCAAGAACTAATACGGTAGAACATGCAGAGTGGCAGGCAAAAATGAATGAAATATCAAATATAGCTGAAATAATCATAGGCAAACAAAGACACGGCCCTACAGGTCAAATTAATCTTGAATTTGAGGCAATGTTTACCAAATTTAAAGATATAAAATCAGGTTAAATTTATCTATAAAGATTAAGAAATGATATCACGATATTATAAAAATCTTGTTATCGAGAAACCAAAAATCATATTTATTATACTTTTAATTTTTCTTGTAGGTTTTGGGTATAATACAAAAAATTTTAGATTAGATGCCTCATCTGATACTCTTCTTATTGAGGGAGATCCAGATTTAAAATACCTTAGAGAAATAAATAATCGTTATGGTGCAAAAGAATTTTTAGTTTTAACACTTACTCCAAAAGATCCAATAACATCCGATATATTTGTTAATAATTTATTAAGTTTAAAATATAAAATTCAGAGTCTAGACTGGGTTCACAATGTAGTTACAATTCTAGATATACCACTCCTTGAAAATTCAGACAAACCTATAACTGAACGAATTCAAAATTTTCAAACATTAAAAGATGAAAATGTTGATAGGGAAAAAGGATTTAAAGAAATTTTAGAAAGTCCAGTATTTAGAAATTTTGTTATAAGTGAAGATGGTAAAACTACCGGTGTAATTGTTTATTTAAAAGAAAAAAAAAATTTTGATGAATTTAAAAATAAAGATGATCTAGAAAAATATAAAGATAAGCTTAAGAGAGAAAATCATCAAAATATTTTAGAAATTAGACAAATTATCGACTCGTATAAAGATATAGGAAAAATTTTTTTAGGTGGAATACCAATGATTGCTGATGACATGATGTCATTTATTAAAAACGACATATTAGTTTTCGGTTTTGGAGTTTTAATATTTATAGTCTTAACTTTGTGGTTCATATTCAAAAAAATGATATGGATTGTTGTTCCTTTAAGTAGTTGTTTTTTTTCAGTAGTAATAATGACAGGAATTTTAGGATTAATTGGTTGGAAGGTAACAGTTATTTCATCTAATTTCATCGCACTAATGCTGATTCTCACAATGGCAATGAACATTCATATGAGTACAAGATTTTTACAACTCAAAAAAAATAGTCCTAATTTATCAACAAGAGAAACAATATTTTTAACGACAGGAAAGATGTTGTGGCCAATTCTATACACTGTTCTAACCACAATTTGTGCATTTTTATCTTTAATATTTAGTGAAATAAAACCAATAATTGATTTTGGTTGGATGATGACTATGGGTTTAACTGTATCATTTATTGTTACGTTCACTTTGCTCCCAACTCTTTTAAACTTTATGTCATCTGATGGCATAAGTGTTAAGGAGCAAAATAAATCCTTTTTAACAAATTATTTTTCTCGTCTTACTTTAAAAAATAGACTTTCTATTATTGTCATTTCTGGAATAATTTTCGTTATAAGTATAATTGGTATTACAAAACTTGAGGTGGAAAATAGTTTTATAAATTATTTTAATAAAAATACAGAAATTTATAAAGGAATGAAATTAATTGATGAAAAATTAGGGGGCACTACGCCTTTGGAAATAATAATTAAATTTAAAAAGGATAAAACTGAGGAAAACAGTGAAGACAAAGATGAGTTTGAAGATTGGGAAGAAGAAAATAGTGACTCTAGCAAATATTGGTTTACTAAAGATAAAATAAATAAGATTGAAAATGTTCATAACTATTTAGAAAAAATGCCAGAGATTGGAAAAGTATTATCTTTCTCATCAATTTTGAGTGTCGCAGAAAAATTAAATGATAACAAACCGCTAGGAACTTTGGAAATGGGTGTATTATACACAAAAATACCTGAGAATATTAAGAGAGAGATTGTGGATCCATATATATCAATCTCTGATAATGAGGCAAGAGTAAATTTAAGAATTAAAGACTCTTTGAAAAATTTAAGGAGAAATGATTTAATTAAAAAGATTGATCAAGATTTAGAAAACGAACTTGGTTTAAAAAAAGATGAATATAAATTAGCGGGCATTCTTATATTATTTAATAATTTACTGCAAAGTTTGTTTAAGTCACAAATATTGACTCTGGGATTCGTAATGGTTGGGATTTTTATTATGTTTTTAATACTATTTAAAAATTTAAAATTAGCTCTTATCGGTGTAATTCCAAATTTTCTAGCTGCTTTTTTTATATTGGGATTGATTGGATTGTTGGGTATACCATTGGACATGATGACAATTACCATAGCAGCGATTACAATAGGTATAGCTGTAGACAATAGTATTCATTACATTTACAGATTTAAAGAAGAATTTTTAAAAATTAATAATTATGAAGAAACAATTGAAGCATGTCATTCTTCAGTTGGAATAGCTATTCTTAATACCTCGATAACAATCGTTTTTGGATTTTCTATATTAGTTTTGTCTAATTTTATACCAACTATATATTTTGGTGTATTTACAGGCATAGCAATGTTGTTTGCGATGGTATCTGTATTAACTCTATTGCCATCTATGCTTATTCTAAGTAAACCTTTTGAAGCTAAGCAAAATAATGCTTGAAAACTTTTATGATTTTTTTGATAAAATAGTTTTATTTGACTTAATTTATTTATTCTTTACAGTTTTGTCTTTAATCAAGTGTACATCAAAAGGATTTGTACTGAGCTTATTGTCCGCTTCAAAATGGCTTTTGGCTTATATTTTAACTTTATTTTTATTTCCTAGGATAAAACCTTATTTTGAGGGCATTATTGAAAATGAATATATTCTCGATATTTTTCTTGGTGTAGGAATCTTTGTTTTAGTAATATTTGTTATTTTGCTAATAAACAAAGGAATAGGAAAAGCTGTGTCTTATTCTGGTATAGGAACCTTAGATAAAATATTTGGGTTCTTTTTTGGTTTTCTAAGAGGATACATAATTTGTGTTTGTATTTTTGCAACTATAAATATTATTTTTAAATACGAAAATTGGCCTATTAACATTGACCATTCTATAACTTTCTCATATGTTGAAAAAGGTAGCAACTATTTAATAAATGAATTTCCGAATGAAAAAAACTATGAAGATGCTAAAGAAAAAGTACAAGAACTTTAGTCCAAAATTAAAAGAGGAGTGTGGTATTTTTGGAATAAGTAATAATTATGATGCCTCTACACTCACAGCTTTAGGTCTACATGCATTACAACACCGTGGTCAAGAAGGTTGTGGAATAGTTTCTTTTGATGGAGAAAAATATCACTCTGAAAAAAAATTTGGACTTGTAGGTGATAATTTTAATAAGCCTGATATATTAAAATCTTTACCAGGAAATTTTTCTATTGGTCACAATAGATATAGCACTACCGGAGAGACAACATTAAGAAATATTCAACCTTTTTTTGCAGATACAAATTCTGGAGGTATAGGAGTAGCTCATAATGGAAATTTAACAAATGCTATTACTCTAAGAAAAAAATTAGTCGAAGACGGTGCTATTTTTTACACTACATCAGATACTGAAACTATAGTTCAATTAATAGCAAAATCAAAAAGGGGGAAAATAATAGATAAAGTCATTGATGCATTGTTTCAAATTCAAGGAGGGTATGCATTGGTAATGCTTACGCAAAACATATTAATTGGAGTTAGGGATCCCTATGGTATCAGACCATTAGTATTGGGAAAGATTAAAGACTCATTTGTTTTAGCATCAGAAACATGTGCTTTAGATATAATTGGTGCAAAATTTATTAGAGAAATAGAAAATGGTGAAATTGTAATTATAGAAGATAAAAAAATTAGCTCAATTAAACCTTTTCCTATAAAAAAAATAAGACCATGTGTCTTTGAATATATATATTTTTCAAGACCAGATAGTATTTTGAACGGAAAATGTGCTTATGAATACAGAAAAAAATTTGGTATTGAGCTTGCAAAAGAGACTCATGTAGAAGCTGATTTAGTAGTTCCAGTCCCAGATTCTGGTAACGCTGCCGCTATAGGATATAGCCAATATACTTCTCTAAATTTTGATTTAGGTTTAATAAGAAATCATTATGTTGGAAGGACTTTTATTGAGCCGGCCCAAAAGATAAGAAGTTTAGGAGTAAAATTGAAATTAAATGCAAATAAATCAACTATTAAAAATAAAAAAATTGTTCTAGTTGATGACTCTCTTGTTAGGGGAACAACTTCACTCAAAATTGTTAAAATGCTTTATGATGCAGGCGCAAAAGAAGTTCATGTAAGAATAGCATGTCCAGAAATAAGATTTCCTGACTTTTATGGAGTAGATACTCCAACAAAAAAGGAATTATTAGCTGCTAATAAGACCAATAACGAAATCTGCAAATATATAAATGCAAAATCTCTAAAATTTTTATCTATTGAAGGTTTGTATCGTGCTATGGGTTTTGATGGTAGAAATAGTACTTATCCTCAATTAACGGATCACTATTTTACTGGAGATTATCCTGTTAAACTTGTTGATAATTTAGATAAAAACAAAATAACTCAATTATCACTACTTAGTTCTGCATCCAACAATTAATAGCTATAAATTTATTTAGTGAAACTTACAAATCAACAAAAAGGATCATTTTTAGCCTTAATAGCAGTTATTTTTATTACCCCAGATGCTCTATTGATAAGATTATCTAATATTGAAACTTGGGGATTATTATTTTATCGAGGATTAATTCCTTTTACCGTTGTCTTTATTAGTTTGATAATTATTTATAAATCAAAACTTTATAAACTTTTTATTAAAATAGGATATGCTGGAATATTTTATGGGTTAATATTTGCAATAACTAATATTACCTTTATAATTTCTATTGAAAATACAAATGTTGCAAATACACTTGTAATGGTAGCGCTAGCACCAATGTTATCGGCTCTGCTAGGAACTTTTTTTTTAAGAGAAAAACCAGATAAAAAAACTTGTTTAGCTATTTTAATTACTTTTTTCTCTGCCCTTTATATTTTTTACGACTCTTTAAAAATTGGAAATATAATAGGTGATATTTTTGGTTTTTTGACTGCGCTTGGACTGGCGTCTGGTGCTGTAATAATTAGATCTGTCAAGAACCGTAATTTAGTTCCTGCGGCTGTTTTGGGTAAACTAACTGTAGCTATTTTTGCGATCTTCTTTGTAGAGACTTACTCTTTATCAAAAAATGATATCTTCATTGTGCCCTTGATGTGTATAATTTGTGTAGCAATACCATTCGTTTTAGTAACTTTAGCGCCAAGATACATACCCGCTGAAGAAGTAAATTTATTTTTTCTTCTTGAAACTATACTGGGCCCAATTTGGGTTTGGATGGTAATAAAAGAGCAACCTTCATTAGAAACTATTCAGGGCGGGGGGATAATAGTTTTGACAATAATCATCCACTCTTACTTTAAATTAAAGAATTAATAGTAAGATAGTAATAAAAGCTTGATTTAAATAAAAATCAGAAATAATAAGCTGCCAATTTATGAATAAAGTTTTAAAAAATTCCTGGGCCTTATTTTTAGGCATGGCCTTCATTATGCTTGCTTATGGCTATCAAGGTTCTTTGCTAGGCGTCAGAGCTGTTTATGAAGAATTTAGTCTGATATCTACCGGGTTCATGATGTCGGGATATTTTGTTGGATATTTTTTCGGTGCAGCAACTATACCTAATTTAATTTCACGGGTTGGACATATTAGAGTATTTGCTGCGTTTGCATCAATTGCTTCTTTAGCGATTTTACTACACTCTATGTTTGTAAATCCTTTTATATGGTTTTTCCTAAGATTTATAACTGGGGTAAGTATGGTCTCTATTTATACTATAGCTGAAAGCTGGTTAAATGATAGATCAACAAATAAAAATAGAGGTAAAGTTTTATCAATTTATATGATTATCCTGTATGGAAGTATGGGATTAGGTATGTTTTTTTTAAATTTTAGTAAGCCGGAAAAATTTGAACCTTTTATTCTAGTTTCGCTTATCATGTCTTTAGCATTAATTCCAATTTTACTTACAAAAAGAAAACCTCCAAAATTTAAAAAGATTAAAGCTATGACTTTAAAAGAACTATACAAAGTTTCTCCATTAGGAACAATAAGTTCAGTTGTTTATGGAACTATTCAGTCCGCATTATTTTTATTAATTGCTGTTTATGCAGCCTCAATGAATTTTAGTATTTTTGAAATTTCTCTAGTAGCTTTTTTATTTACAATCTCAGGAGCAATAGCGCAGTACCCAATTGGTCAATTTTCAGATAGATACGATAGAAGAAAAGTAATTGTTTACTCTACATTTGGAGCAGCTATTTTTGGATTTTTAGCAATTTTAAGTTCTCAAAATATTCATTTGCCTGGCAGCTTGGGTTCGTCAAAGATTATATTTTATGTTTTTTTAGTATTATTTTCATTTTGTAGCTTACCCATGTTTTCTTTAATTCTTGCCCATACTAATGACTATATACCTAAAGATAAATTTGTGGCTGCAGGTGCTGGATTACAATTTACTTTTGGATTGGGAGCAATGGGTGGTCCATTTTTTTGTTCACTGCTAATGGATATTTCAGGACCAAACGGTTTTTTTATTTTTTTAATCTTCTTTCACTCTTTAATTGGTTTTTTTGGTATTTATAGAATGAACGTACGACCTTCTACAGATAACCCCGACTCACAATTTGTAGCTGTCCCTCAAACTATTACTCCTGTAGGAATGGAATTAAATCCTACAACAGAACCAATAGAGGAACCTCAAAAATCTGACTAATTCTATTGATTTGGAAAATAGTCTTCTAATTTACCTTCTCTATAGACGTCAGCTGTACAACAATGAAGGCCTCCTCCAAATGCGTAAGCATCTCTTAAGTCTACAGGTATGACTTCCATACCCAGCTTATCTAATTGTTCAGCTTGATAGACCTCACTTTTTTCTACACAAACGCTTTTAGTATCAAGGACTAAAATATTCATAGAAAGCCATACTGACGAATAACATAAAGGCGGTGGTGAATTATGTGCTGGCTGAGCTGAATCAATTATTTTCCAGTTATTATCTTTAAAAAGTTTTTGTTGTTGTTCGGGTAATCTTCTTTGAGGATTATTAATTATAATACCAGGTTTAATAGGTGTAAATGAGGCATCTATATGAATAGGATAAGGATCTCCCGGAAAATTTAAAGCATGAACTCTGTGTTCTTTGAAATGTCTTCTTAACCAATCTATTCCTTTTAAATTAGTTGTAAATCCGTGTTGGACAATTAAATCTTTTCCAAACCTCAGTACATCAGCTGCATCAAATAAAGGTTCTTCCTCGGTAGTCACAAAAAATTTTTCAGAAGTCCATTCTAATCTTTTTTTAATACCAATTTTATCTGATAAATAATCTTCTCTATAATCTGCATCAGTTAATCTGGGTTTAGGAGCCGCCTCATGTCTCATTTTTTTGTCAAACTCATAATATTTTTTTATTAAGGGTCTGTAACACAAATATTCAAACCATCTACATCTATAACTCATGGTAGCCTCTAATATTTCGTTACCTACAGTCAAAATAACATCCCTAGCTGGCATACAGCCAAACATAGTTTCTGCTTTCCAATCAGGTGTTGATATTTTTTGATTAAAATTTATCGGTTCTGGTCTATCAACTCTAATTCCCCTTTTTGTTAAAATATTTACAAAATCATCTAATAATTCGTTAGCCTTATCAATGGCATCTTTTGTTCTTGGCCCGTATTTGCCTTTCATGTCTGAATCTTCGGGCACTTTTGCGTCTAAAGCTGGTTCTGGAGCTGGAATACAAGAACCATCTGCTTTTCCAACTATTACATGTTTTAAGGGATCCCATTCATTCCAACTATTAACAATTGTTTTTGTGCTCATTTATTTTTTAGTTTAGAGCTATATGTCTTTTATTATTTTTAATTAGTAAACTATAATAAACTAATGAGATAAATATGAAAAATCCACCAATAATAGTATTGGTAGAGGGAACCTCGTTAATACCAAACAAAGGCAACCAAACCCAAAATATTCCACCTATTATTTCTGTTAAAGACAATAAAGTTAATTCAGCGGCAGGTATAGCTTTTGATCCAATTGAATAAAGTATTAAACCCATGCATACTAAAGTTCCGTGAATACCAAACATACCTTGATTGTGACTTGATGATAAAAATTGACTGTCTGTCATTAGAATTATCATGGAAGAAACAAATACACAAAATAATCCTGAAACTGCAACAGTAGTAAATTTTGGAGTACTTTTTCTCCACCTTAAAGAAACAGAAAAAACTGAAAAACCAATTGATGATAAGATTCCAAATATAAAACCAAGTAAAGATCCTTTAGATGTATTTCCCAATGCCATTATAATTATTCCTAGTGTTGCTAAACCAATTGAAATCCAAACATTTAAGCTTATTGTTTCTTTTAAAAAAAAATAAGCCATTAATGCAGTTATAAAAGGCATTGTAGCTAAACAAAGAAGCGTAACAGCTGCTGTTGTGTGTGTTATTGACCAGATAAATGCTATCATAGCTATCCCTAGGCCAATTCCACCAAATATTCCTGATAATCCTATATTTTTATAATTTTCGATAAATTCTAAGCCTTCATCAAGAAATAGATAAATATTAATTATAATGAAAATGGTAAGTCCTCTACCAAAGACATATTGCCACGGAATTAACTCAGGTTGATTCATATATCTCACAACCAAAGGACCAAAGGACCAAAGCAAACCAGCAAATAATACAACTGGTATAGCCATATTTTCATTTTTTAAACGAAACATTTGAATATTTAATCTTTATTAATATCAACTACAATAAAATTTTGATGAAAAAATTGCTGAAATTCTTTAATTTTTAACAAACATGTGTTTAAGATGAGTTTAAAATGAATTTAGAAATTATTAAAATTGCTTCTTTCAACAAAAACAATAGGAAACTTGTAAATTCAACTCATTCTTCAAAAAATAAAAATCCTATTTGTGGAGATGAAATAGAATTAAATATTAGAATGAATAATGGAAAAATTGTGGATTTTGGATATATAGGAAAATCATGTGTTTATTGTCATGCATCAGCAAGTATTATTTCCAGAATTTTGAAGAACGAAAATCAAAAAAATGTAAAAAAAATTCTTTCTCTTGGTGAAAATTTTTATAAAGGCAAAGAGATCTTATTGCCCAAAAAATGGATAAAACTGAAAATTTTATTTAACAAAAAAAATTTCAATAGAAAAGAATGTATATATTTGCCTTTCAAGACCCTGACTAGTGCTTTAAAACTTTAAAAATGGATAAAAAAATATTTATTAAATCATCAATTGCATGTTTATTCTCAATTGTAACCATAGGTGTATTGTCATTTTTAACATATAAAACTGACTACGGTTTGTTTCTAGTGGCATCATTTGGATCTACAATGGTTTTATTATATGGTTATCCAGAAAGTCCATTTGCGCAGCCAAAAAATATATTCTTTGGTCATTTGCTTACTGCATTAGTTGGGATTGTTGTTTCAATTTTTTCACCATTACCACTTTATATAAACCTGCCTATTGCTGTAGGATTAGGGGTTGGTTTAATGATATTGTTTAATGTTACCCATCCTCCAGCTGGCGGTAATCCAATTATAGTATTACTTGGATCGGTATCATTTAGTTACCTTATAAACCCCATTATGATCGGATCAATTATACTAATAATATTTGGTATAATAATTAACAGATTTATACTAAAAAAACCTTATCCAAGTAATTTTAAATGATTAGATAATTACAATTTGTTTGATTGTAGTTATATTTATGTGCTAGAATTTCGAGAGTAAATAACTACTTACAATTAAAAAAATTCTTTAATAGGAGAAAAAATGAAAATATTATGTGTTTTATATGATGATCCCAAAACTGGTATGCCTAAATCTTATCCATTATCAAATATACCAAGGCTTGAAAAATATCCTGATGGAATGAGTCTGCCATCCCCTAAAGGTAGAGACTTCACGCCAGGACAATTACTTGGTTGTGTATCAGGTGAACTTGGACTAAGAAAATTTTTAGAGAGTAATGGTCATGAATTTATAGTTACTAATAGTAAAGATGGAGATGGATGCGAGGCTGATAAACATATTATAGATGCTGATATAGTAATTTCGCAACCATTTTTTCCATATTATTTAACAAAAGAGAGAATAGCTAAAGCAAAAAATTTAAAGATGGCAATTACCGCAGGAATTGGTTCCGATCATGTAGATTTACAGGCAGCTATGGACAATAAGATTGATGTTGTAGAAGTAACTTTTTGTAATTCAAGATCTGTGGCAGAACACATAGTAATGATGATTGTTTCAATGGTAAGAGATTATCATAATCAACATCGTATAGTTAATGAAGGTGGTTGGAATATAGCTGATGCGGTACAAAGAAGTTATGATGTAGAAGGTATGCACATTGGTACAGTCGCTGCTGGTAGAATTGGTTTAGATGCTTTAAGAAAAATGAAGCCATTTGATGTACATCTACATTATTTTGATAGACATAGATTGCCCGAAAAAGTAGAGAAAGAATTAAATTTAACTTTTCATGATTCTGTTGAGTCTATGGTTAAAGTTTGTGATGTAGTTACAATCAACTGTCCATTGCACCCAGAAACTGAAAATTTATTTAATAAAGATATGATTAATAAAATGAAAAAAGGTGCTTATATAGTAAATACAGCTAGAGGTAAGATTTGTAATAAAGACGATATTGCAGCTGCTTTAAAAACTGGTCAGTTAAGTGGATATGCTGGTGATGTATGGTTTCCTCAACCTGCTCCGAATGATCACGTATGGAGAAGTATGCCAAATCATGGTATGACGCCACATACATCAGGAACATCATTATCGGCACAAGCAAGATATGCAGATGGAGTAAGAGAGATATTAGAATGTTTCTTCGATAAAAAACCCATTAGAGATCAATATTTAATTGTAAAAGACGGACAACTAGCCGGAATGGGTGCTCACTCGTATAGTAAAGGATCTGCTACAAGTGGTTCAGAGGAGGCTGCAAAATATAAAAAGAAATAACTTTGCAAACAAAAAAATTTTTAAGAACATTTATATTAACATATTTATTTTTTAGTATTGCAATTGGTTTTTATCCAAGTTTTGATTTTTATTCTTTTAAGGGGCAGCTTCTAATTTGTTTTGTATCTTCTTTTAATGGTATCTTAAGTATATTTGTTTAAAAATTTATAAAACATACGGCTCAATTCTTTCCTCATTTTTTAATACTCTTTCAACAGCGAAACATCCTAGGTCAATAGTTTGATAAGAACCAGTAATTATTAATTCCATTAATCCTCTTCCAATTCCAGGTGCTTGCATTAACCCTCTTCCCGTAAAACCAGTTGCAATATAAACATTTTTATAGCCAGGATGTTTGCCAACTACTGCATTATTATCAAGTTTATTACAATCATAGTATCCTGCCCATGCTCCTGTTAATTTTAATTCTTCAAAAAAAGGAATTCTTCTTGCAAGTGCTGGCCAAACTAATTCCTCAAAATCATTCCATTCTGGCTCTAAGTCCCTAGCATCCCAGACTGGTTTTGGCGATCCTGCTAAATATTCTTTCCCCTCCGGTCTCCAATAAACACCGGTTGTAAGATCTCCTGTTAAAGGCATCTCAGGAATATGTTTTGGACATTTAACTCTAAACACCGTGTGCTTTTGAGGAAAAACTGGAATGTCATTCAATAATTCATTAGTCCAGCAACCAGCAGCGGAAACAATAATATTAGCGTCAATTTCTTTTAAACTTTTTACTTCACCTTTAACAAATTCTGTTCCTTGCTCAATTGCTTTATTTTTTAATGCATTGTGAAATAAATATGGATCTATCCATCCCTCTATCTTGGTATCAGAGTATGTTGCGGTCTCAATATCTTCATTATTTACATAAGGAAATACTTTTTGAATTTCAGACCCTTTAATATTTTTTGTTCCTGCATCACACTCTTTGTGATTTTTTAAAGCAAGGTATTGTTCTTCAGCATGTTCTGCTCCAAATAATAATAGATAACCATTTGGAACCATACTTACAGTGGGATTAGGATTTTTGATAGTTTTAAGAGTTTCGGGAACCCCAAGTAAAAATTCTCTTGAAAATTTACCTAACATAATATTTTCTTTTTGATAAAATTGTCTTCTAAAACCACCCAGTGATAAAGGGAAAGAAGCTTGTTTATAAGATGGATCTCTTTCTATAACTTTTACTTTTCTACCCTCTTTTGATAAAAAATATGCTGTTGAGGCACCTATTATTCCACCACCAACTATAACAACATCATCCATTTAATTTAATAATACTAGATTAAAGTTAAGAATTAATGCATAAAAACTCCAAAGTAAATATGGAATCATTAAATAAAAACTTAATTCGCTAATTTTTTTAAATTTGAAAGTTAAAAAAATAACAAAAAGAGTTATAATGATCGAGTTTATAAGTGCCAATAAAATATTGTGAAAAACAAAAAAAACTACACTCCAAGTTGTATTAAAAAACAAATGTACGATGTAAAGATAAACAATATTTACGTTTTTATAATTTTTATGCCAAACAGACCAAATAGCTATGGTCATAAATAAATATAAGGTAGTCCAAACAGGTGCAAAAACCCAATCAGGAGGTGTAAAAGACGATCTATTTAAACTTGAATACCAAGGCTCTTTGGAAGAAAGTGTCGCAAACCTACCAATAAATGATGGTATAAAAGTAATTATTGCAAAAATTATTAAAGATAAAAATTTATTTTTTAACATAACCATACTATACATTAATTTATTATGAATAATAAAAACATTTGGATAACTGGGGCAAGTAGTGGCATTGGCAAAGCTTTGGCTATCAAGTTTTCCCAAGAAGGATGGAATGTTGCAATTTCTGCTAGAAGAGAAGAGTTGTTAAAAGAAATAGCAAAAACTAATAAAAATATAAATATATTTCCCTTAGATGTGACCGACAGTGAAAAATGTAAGTCTGTTTTTCAGAATATTCTTCAAGAGATGGGTGATATTAATATATCAGTATTTTCTACGGGCATCCATGATCCAAAATCTGAAAGGGAATTAAATTTGGAAAAAGTCAGAGAGATTATGGAAGTTAATTTTTTCGGAACATTAAACTCAATTAATGCTGTTTATGAATATTACAAACAAAAAAAAACTGGTCAAATTTCAATTGTCTCTTCGGTTGCTGGATATAGAGGGCTTCCAGCTGCTGGTGCTTATTGTGCCTCTAAATCAGCTTTAAGTAGTTTTGCTGAAAGTCTATATTTTGATCTAAAAAGATCAAAAGTAAAAGTTACTTTAGTGAGTCCTGGATTTATCAAAACACCAATGACAGACCAAAATGATTTTCCAATGCCAATGATAAGGTCCCCTGAATTTGCAGCTGAACAAATGTTTAAGGGTCTAACTAAAAAAAAAGGTTTTGAAATTCATTTTCCAGTAGCCTTTACCTCTTTAATGAAAGTTTTGCAGGTTATACCTAATGGTCTTTACTTCAAACTAGTTGAAAAAGGAATGAAAAGAATAGTCGACTAGTCTTTTACAAAAACTACAGTTAATTCAGCTACCTTAAATCCAAATTTTGTCATCGTAGCTCTATTTATTGCAATCTTTTCATCTTGCATAAATATCCAATCATCGAAGGTAATCTTAATTTCTCTTCCTTTAACTGGTACTAACAAAACATACTCAAATTTAAAAGCAGGGCCGTAGGAATATCCTTTTGCTGTACCTACAACATCTTCTGCCTCACCTTCATAACTGTGTTCGTTTATTTTATTGATTTTCCACTGTCTCGTTTGTATCTCGCCGTCAGTCCAATTAAATTTTTCATCTAAAATAAGTTGTTTTCCATCCCATTTTCCATTTAAGTCTGCAGAAAATTGTCTAGTAACTTTACCAGATCTATTCTGCAATAACCCCCAGGCTTTTATATTACCTGACAAGTATTCTTCAATAATTAATCTTGGTTTTTGGCCTTTAAAATCTTCTGGTTTCATATTCTTATTACTTGAACAGCTTGTAATAATAAATGTAATCATTATCAATAAAAAATATTTTATTCTCATTTTTTTTTATCTTTTCTGTAACGAAAATTGAATAAGATCTATATTTTTTGATTTAAATCCTGCCTCACAATATGAAAGGTAAAAATTCCACATTCTTTTGAATGTATTATCAAATCCTTGTTTTGAAATTTGATCCCATTTATCCATAAACTCATCTCTCCATAAACTTAAGGTATTTGAGTAATGTAGACCATAAGAGTTGTATTCTTTTAAATTTAATCCAGTTTCTTTTGTGAGGTTTAAAATTTTGTTTTTACTAGGCAAAAATCCTCCGGGGAAAATATATTTTTGAATGAAATCCTCCTTTTTTTTATATCTATCGAATAGTTTATCGTCTATTGTTATTGCTTGGATTGCTGCGCTTCCATTTTTATTTAAATTATTTTTAATAACTTGAAAATATTTTTTAAGGTAATTTTGCCCAACTGCTTCAATCATTTCTATTGAGGCTATTGAATCATAATTTTTTTTAACATCTCTATAATCTTGCATTTTAATATTTATTTTTTCATATAAACCTAAATTGTAAATTCTTTCTTTAGCAAATTCATACTGTTTTTTTGAAATTGTAATACAATCTAAATTAATATCAAAATTTTTTCCCATAAATTCTGCAAATCCTCCCCAACCACAGCCAATTTCTAAAATTTTATCACCTTGTTTAGGTTTAATTAAATTTGATAATTTTTTATACTTGTTAATTTGTGCTTGCTCAAGATTGTTCTTATCATTTTCAAATATTGCACTTGAGTATGTTAAAGATTTGTCTAGCCATAAAGAAAAAAAATCATTTCCTAAATCATAGTGTTTTGCTATATTTTCCTTACTTTTATTTTTAGTATTTTTTATAAAAAAATTTTTTATAAAATTCAAAAAAGATAAATCTAAAACTCCTGAAAACTTATGAACAGTATTTATATTTTTTGCAGTAAGCTCAATTAAATTTGGCAGATTATCTGTCTTGAACTCATTTTTCATATAGGCTTCAGCAAGGCCAATGCTCCCCTTGCTGATAATTTTTCTCGAAAAGTTTGATGAATTAATTTTTATTTTAACTTTAATATTTCCATCTTCTCCGAACTCATATTTTCTGTTATCAGAAGTCTCTAACAAAATTTTACCATATTTTATTTTTTTCAAGGCTGAAAAAACTATTTTGTCTGAGATTTTATCTATCATTAGTTTCAAAAGTTATATTATTTTTTATTTTTAATTTTTTTTTAATTAATTTAATTCCTTTTATCCAAAGCTTTAATGCTTCATAATGTATCGCCGAAATCACTTTAAAAGTCATTAATGGGTGTTTTAAATAACAATATAATAAATTTTTAGTATTCAATTTCTGCCTAACACCTTCTTGGGATGCAAATAATAATTTTCCATTTTTATCCCGTTGGTCAATAATTACAGAAAGTTTATTTTCTGGTAAAAGAACTCTAAAAAAATATTCTGACTCTAGATCCATAAATGGTGATACATAAAACTTTTTCTTACAATTGTTTTTAATTATTTTAGAATTATATTGAACTTCAAATATGTAAGTATGTTGTTCCCCGAAAGTATTTTTTACCTCATAGAATATTGCTATTGGTTGAGATCTTTCGTTATATATAAAAATAATACTAAGTGGATTAAAGACGTAGCCTAAAATTCTTGGATAACACAAAATTTTAATAGAAATGTTATTTGTATTAATATTTCTTGACTTAAGTTTTTTTAATACCCAACTTTTCAAACTTTGATTTTCTCTATCACCATGGTCCTTATCCCAAAAACTTATTAAGTTAAATTTATTATGAGAAAAAAAGGATAATTTTTTATTAAGTATATTCAAATCATCTAAATCAATAAATAATGAAAAAACATTATACTTAAACTCATGAAGTTTTGGCTTAAATCTTTTATGTATTACAGTACCTGTATAAATAAATGAATTATTAATCATCAATAAACTTAATCATTTCCAAAGATGATTTTATTCCATCTTCATGGAAACCATAGCCAAAATAACTCCCACAAAATAATAAGTTTTTTTTATTTTGAATGAATTTTAATTTATTTTGATCAATTAAAGATTGATGATCGTAATATGGATGCATGAAATCTACTTTTCTTAAAACTTTTTCACTATTTATTTTCATTATAGGGTTCATTGTTAAAAATAAGTTTTGATCATATTCCAAATTCTCTAATAAATTCAGCCAGTAAGTAATTGATGATTGAGGTTTAGTAGAGTCTATAATGTATGAATTCCAGGATGACCATGATCTTCTTAAATTTGGCATTACGTCCTCATCAGTATGAATTACAACAGTATTTTTTTTATATTTAAAAGAAGATAGAATTTTTTTTTCTTCATCTGTCGGATCTTCTATTAAATTTAATGCTTCATCAGCATGTGTAGCAATTATTACTTTATCATAATCAAAAAATTCGTTTATTTCTCCATAATAAATTTGAATACCATTCGAGTTTCTTTTTATCTTGTTAATATTGTAATTCTTATAATGCTCTCCACTAATTTTTTTCAGAATCTTGTCGACATAGGTTCGGCTTCTATTTTTAACAGTAAACCATTGAGGTCTGTTTCTAATTTTAAATAACCCATGATTTTGAAAAAAATTCAAAAAAAATTTCATTGGCATCATGCCAGATTCTTTAGGAGGCATTGACCAAATTGCTGATACCATTGGAATTATATGGTAATTAATAAAATATTTAGATAGCTTATTTTTATTTAAAAATTCTCTTAATGTTATGTCGTTATCTATTTTTTTGAGATTTGAACATTTTTTATAAAACATTATTATTTCTAAGAACATTTTTAAAAAACTAGGGTTCAATAAATTTTTTCTCCTAGAAAAGATGCCATTTAAACCTTTGCCACAATATTCAATATTTGTATTTTCAACTTTTACTGAAAAACTCATATTGCTTTTTTCGATTTCCACATCATTTTCTTTAAAAAAATTAATAAGATTTGGGTAAGTTTTGAGATTAAAAACAATAAAACCAATATCGATAGGAATTTTTTTATTTGGATCTTGGTGATGAGGTATATCTATTGTGTGGGCGTGCCCTCCGAATTGATTTTCTTTTTCAAATAAATCTACTTTATGATTTTTTGATAAATAGTAAGCAGAGCTTAAACCTGATATTCCTGATCCAATTACAGCTATTTTCATTAACAGTTAAGCTGCATCTTCTTTAAATTCATCTATAGAAGGACAAGTACAGAATATATTTTTATCACCATAAACATTATCAACTCTTGCAACTGGTGGCCAAAACTTATTAGATCTTAAAAATTTTATTGGATAAGCGGCTTGTTCTCTCGAATATTTATGTGTCCATTCATCAGCTGCTAATTCAAAATCTGTGTGAGGGGCATTTTTTATTGGGTTGTCAGTTTTGTCCAATGTTCCATCTTTAATATTGTTTATTTCAATTTTGATTTTTATTAATGCATCTATAAATTTATTAAGCTCAGACAAGCTTTCACTTTCTGTTGGCTCAATCATCATTGTTCCTGCAACTGGCCAAGACATTGTGGGAGCATGAAAACCAAAATCAATAAGTCTTTTAGCAATATCTTCTTCAGTGATTCCTGTTTCATTTTTAATTGATCTAATATCAATGATGCACTCATGTGCAACATTTCCATTTTTGCCAGTGTATAAAATTGGGTAGTGGTCTTTTAACTTTTTAGCTAAATAATTAGCGTTTAAAATTGCATTTTGCGTAGCTAATTTAAGACCGTCAGAACCCATCATTTTTATGTACATCCATGAAATGGATAGAATACTTGAACTTCCCCAAGGTGCAGCGGATACAGGCCCTATTCCACTAGCCGGACCACAATCTTTTATAATCGGATGATTTGGAAGATATTTCTCTAAATGTTTTTTACAGGCTATTGGTCCCATACCTGGTCCTCCTCCACCATGAGGTATGCAAAAAGTTTTATGTAAATTAATATGACAGACGTCTGGACCAAAGTTACCTGGTCTTGCAATCCCAACTAGTGCATTAAGATTTGCTCCATCCATATATACCTGACCGCCGTGTTTATGTATAAGGTCACAAATTTCTGTAATTTTTTCCTCAAATACTCCATGGGTTGAGGGATATGTTACCATTAATGCGCCTAAATTATTTGAGTGAAGCTCTGTTTTCTTTTTAAGATCCTCGTAGTCAACGTTTCCCTCTTTATCACAGTTCACTACAACAACCTTCATACCGACCATTTGTGCACTAGCAGGGTTAGTTCCATGTGCTGAGCCAGGTATCAAACATACATTTCTATTTTTTTCACCTTTTTCAGAGTGATATTTCCTAATTACCATTAAACCAGCATATTCGCCTTGAGCTCCTGCATTAGGTTGTAAAGATACCCCTGAAAAGCCAGTAACTGATCTCAACCAATTTTTTAAATCCGTAAATATGGTTCTGAAGCCTTCCATTTGCTCTACCGGAACAAATGGATGTGGTTCAGCAAATTCTTTCCAGGATATTGGTATCATTTCAGCTACTGCGTTGAGCTTCATAGTGCATGATCCAAGTGCGATCATCGATCTATTAAGCGCAATATCTTTATCCTCAAGTCTTTTTAAATACCGCAACATTTCAGTTTCTGAGTGATAACTATTAAAAACTGGATGTTGTAAATATTTAGAAGATCTTAACAAGTTTTTTGGTAAATTTGGTAAGCTTTCTGTTGGATTATCTTTAATTGTTTCCGTACAATTAAAAATCTTGAGTAACTGATTTGCTCTATATACATTTTTTTTCTCATCAAAAGATACTGCGAGCATTGAGGAGTTTACTTTTCTAATATTTACTTTTTGGTCTTGTGCATTTTTGAAAATTTGGTCTGTTTTATCATTAGTGATTATTGTAACTGTATCAAAAAAATTATCAGAATATAATTTATAACCAGATTGTTTCAGTTTATCTGCAAAATTTTTAGCTAATTGTGAAACTCTTATTGAAATGTCTTTAATACCTTCGGGTCCATGGTAAATAGCATAAGCTGCAGATACTATAGCTAACAAAGCTTGAGCTGTACATATATTGCTTGTGGCTTTATCCCTTCTAATATGTTGTTCGCGCGTTTGGAGGGATAACCTGTATGCTTTATTTCCATGTCTGTCGACTGACACACCTATTATTCTTCCTGGCATTGATCTTTTAAATTCATCTTTGGTCGCGAAGAAAGCAGCATGGGGACCTCCATAACCCATTGGAATTCCAAATCTTTGTGAGCTACCGATTGCAATATCTGCTCCTAATTCAGCTGGTGTTTTTAATAATGATAAAGCTAACAAATCACATGCTAAAATCGCTTTACCATTTTTTTTATGAATTTTGCTAATACTCTCACTTGGATCTTTTACATCTCCTAGAGTTCCAGGATATTGTAAAATACCACATACTAAATCTTTAATATTATCGATCTCGTTGTCATTTCCTAAAATTACTTCCAATCCTAGAGGTTCTGCTCTAGTTTTAATCACGGCTATAGTTTGAGGATGGCAATCGGAAGAGACAAAAACTTTTTTAGAATCATTTTTAGACAACCTATAACTTAAACCCATTCCCTCAGCCGCAGCTGTACCTTCGTCTAATAATGATGCATTTGCAATATCCATTCCTGTAAAATCAACTATTAACTGTTGAAAATTTAATAACATCTCTAGTCGACCTTGAGCTACTTCTGGTTGATAAGGTGTATAAGCAGTATACCAACCTGGATTTTCAAGTATATTTCTTACTATAACGTTTGGTGTATAAGTTCCGTAATAACCCATTCCAATAAAATTTGAAAAAACTTGATTTTTTTTTGATATAACTTTTAATTTTCTTAAAGCTTCATACTCAGAATTTGGTTCACCAATACTTAGTTTATCTTTGAACCTTATTTTGTCCGGAACAGTATCATCAATCAAACTATCTAAATTCTTATAACCTAGTTCAGTTAACATTTTAGATTGATCTTTAGTAGATGATCCGATGTGTCTTCTTATAAAGTCTCTCTGTGAATTATGTAACATTAATTTGAACTCTCTTTTGCAAACTTATCATATTCATCTTTATTCATTAAACTATCTATTTCAGATTTATCTTTTAATTTTAATTTAAAAAACCATGCTGAGTTTTCAGGATCAGCGTTAATTTTAGCAGGATCATCTACAATTGATTGATTGGTTTCGGTAATCTCGCCGCTGACTGGTGTGTATACATCACTAGCTGCCTTAGTCGACTCGACCACTCCAGCTGTTCCATCTTTTGTCACAGTTGAACCTTTTTCTGGTAATTCTGCGAACACAATGTCTCCTAGCATTTCCGTAGCGTGTTTTGTAATTCCTATAGTAGCTATATCACCTTCAACTATAATCCATTCATGTTCTTTTGAATATTTTGCTTCAGACATTTATTGTTCCTTTCACGTAGTTTTTTTTGTAAAATGGCAGCTTGCAAATACTAGCAGGTATTTTTTTTCCTCTAACTTCTAAAAAAACTTTAGTATTAGCTTTTGAATAATCATTAGTTACGTAGCCCATTGCGATAGAGGCATCAACGCTAGGACCGTAGGTGCCACTAGTAACTTTGCCAATTTCATTATTTGACTCATCAAAAATTTTTGTAAATTCTCTAGCTATTACTTTTGAATTCGGTTTTATCCCAACTCTTAATTTTTTTACACCCTCATTTAATTGTGTTTTTATTTTTTCTACACCTGGAAATTTTTCGTTAATTCTGTTTTTTGAAATTGCCCATTTAAGATTTGCCTCGACTGGACTTGTTTCTTCATTGATATCATGTCCATATAAACATAAACCAGCTTCAAGTCTTAAAGTGTCTCTAGCCCCTAAGCCTATTAGGCTAGACCCTTCATTAATAAGTTCATTTACAAGATTAACTACATTTTTATTAGATATAGAAATTTCAAATCCATCTTCGCCAGTATATCCAGATCTTGTAATATAAATATCCTCTTTATAAAAACTGAAGAAATTACCATTCATAAATTCTAATTTTGAGGTTTTAGGAACAATTTTTTCTAAAATAATTTTAGCTTCTGGTCCTTGAAAAGCAATTAAAGACAAATTTTCGTTTAATTTAAGTTGATCATCATTAAGTCTTGTACTAATTATTTTTAAATCATTGTCTTTACAAGCTGCATTCAAAATAATCATAAAACCTTTATTTATCTTAGTAATAATTAAATCATCGTAAATACCTCCATTTTCTTTCATTAAGAAAGAGTATTTACTCTGGTTAACTTTCAATTTCTTCAAATCTGTAGGAAAAATATTTTGTAATTTTTCAGTTAAACTTTCATCTCCAAATAAAAATAGTTGGCCCATATGGGAAACGTCAAAAATACCTGATTTAGTTCTTGTTGATTTATGTTCGGCAATAATACCCTTTGAGTATTGAATTGGCATTTGGTAGCCAGCAAATTCTACAAACTTAGCATTATGTTTTTTGTGTAGATTGTATAGCGATGTTTTTTTTATATTCATATTAACCCTTTACCCCCTCTGTCTAGGTGCCTGAGAGATTTGCTCCTTCGGCGAGATTTATTCTCTTTCCAGAGTTAATATGTACGGTCCTTTTGCCTGAGAGTTTCCGGGGTGGTTGCTCCTTC
>MDTB01186375.1_pt1 | contig 69065 bp, 63 predicted proteins | sample 811161 | NCBI WGS metagenome assembly MDTB01 (sample SAMN05326650, study PRJNA326480) | marine metagenome | isolation source: seawater | place: Mediterranean Sea | collected 2009
AGCTTCTGGTTATCCTAAAACTAAAGATGGTGATCACAATACTACTGGTTTTGGAGCAACATATGAGCTAAATGATAATATGCAATTAGTTGCAGGTTTTCATGAAGGTATGACAGCTATGTTTGGAACTGATCCTGAAACAGCAGACAACATGGAGTTAGGAGTAAGATATTCTGAAGGCATGACTAATGTTGAAGTATTCTATTTCCAGAGTGATTATGAAAGCTTAAAAGCTGAATGTAAGAATTCTCAGGGTGGAGATTGTAATGAAGGTGATGTTTTTGATGGTGGAGCAGTTGATGTATCAGGTGTTGAACTATCAGCTTCATGGCTACTTGAAGGCGATAACGGAGTTTCGTACCCGATAGGTCTTACATATACATCTACTGATGCAACATTTGCAAATAGCTTTGATGACGATGGTGAGTACTGGGGTGTTGTTGCTGATGGCGATGATGTTCCATATGTTCCAGATTCTTCTTTAGCTTTAGTAGCTGGGTTTGTAAATGCAAATGGACTAAGTGGTAATATGAGATTTGTTAGCAATGGAAGTTCATGTTCAACGGCTGTATGTGGAACATATCAAACCATTGATTCTCATAGCTTTTTAGACCTCAATCTAAAAAAAGCATTAAATGAAAATATGGATGTATATTTAGTAGTAGAGAATGTTTTAGATAGTGAAGATATTGTAGCTAGAGCACCAAAAGATGGCGCTAGATCACAAAAACCTAGAACAATGAAAGTAGGTTTTTCATATAATTTCTAAGCATTTTAGAGGAGAGGGGTGTTAATACAGTACCCCAAAAGTTAAAGGGGTGTTACATACACCCCTTTTTTTAAAGTAAAATATATAAGCAATGAAAGATCTTCTTAAATACGACGATACTCAAATATTTAAATATGACAATTTAGTTCTAGCTGTTATATATACTATAGGCCATATATTTGTAGCTATGGCTTGTAACAGAATAATTACTGGTGCCTCCTTAGATATGGCTGCAGCAGATGCTTTTATTGAGCCAATAATTAATGGTTTTTGGTTTTATTTTCTTTTAGTATTTTTAAAAAAGATCATTCAACAAAGACTTGATAAATCTAATTCTTCTCTAAGTAAAATTAATGTCGGAATATACCTAGCTATTATATATACAATTGGACATATTCTTATTGCAATGACCTGCAATAGATTACTAACAGGTGCTCCGCTTAATTTAGCAGCCATAGATGCTTTAATAGAGCCAATGGTTAATGGCGTATGGTTTTTTCTTCTTTTTGAGGTTTTTAATAAGTACAAGGCGCGGATTAATAGTGCAGCTGGAAAAAGCAGCAAAAATCCTGATAAAGAATCATTTAGCCCTTCAAAATTTGCACCTATTAATAATAAAAAGAATTTAGATTAAATATACAAAAACTTATCCATTAAAGTACAATAACGCAATCAAATGTGGGGCTATAGCTCAGCTGGGAGAGCACCTGCTTTGCAAGCAGGGGGTCCGCGGTTCGATCCCGCGTAGCTCCACCATTTAAATTATTTAAATACTTTTTTTTTTAAAATTTTATAGTATATTTGTGTATATATAACTTAATTGCACATTTTAAGGAGCCATAACAAAAATGACTGATAAAGCTGAAGGAAAATGCCCAGTAATGCATGGAGCGATGACAACTCATAGCTCAAGTGGAACATCAAACAAGGATTGGTGGCCTAATCAATTAAATTTAAATATTCTTCATCAACATGACACAAAATCAAATCCTATGGACGATGGATATGATTATAGAGAAGAATTTAAAAAAATTGATTACGATGCATTAAAAAAAGACCTTAACGACTTAATGACTGATTCGCAAGAGTGGTGGCCTGCAGATTATGGTCATTATGGGCCCTTCTTTATTAGGATGACTTGGCATGCTGCTGGAACATACAGAAATACAGATGGAAGAGGTGGTGGTGGTACTGGTGCTCAACGTTTTGCCCCTTTAAATAGCTGGCCTGATAATGGAAATTTAGATAAAGCTAGAAGACTCCTTTGGCCTGTAAAACAAAAATATGGTAAAAAAATTAGTTGGGCAGACTTACTAATTCTTGCAGGTAATGTTGCTATTGAATCAATGGGTGGAACAACATTTGGATATAGCGGAGGAAGGCCAGATATATGGGGACCTGAAGAGGATATTCATTGGGGTCTTGAATCAGAATGGTTGGATAACAAAAGATATAAAGGCGAGAGAGAGTTAGATAATCCGCTAGCAGCTGTTCAAATGGGACTGATATATGTGAATCCTCAAGGACCAGATGGCAATCCAGATCCTTTGGCAAGTGCTCACGATATTAGAGAAACTTTTGGAAGAATGGCTATGAACGACGAAGAAACTGTTGCACTAGTTGCAGGAGGTCATACTTTTGGCAAGGCTCATGGTGCTGGTGGAGAAGATCATGTTCAATCTGAGCCAGAAGGAGCCCCTCTAGAAGAAATGGGTTTTGGATGGTCTAGTACTTTTGCTTCAGGAGTAGGCAGCGACACTATTACTAGTGGTATCGAAGGCGCCTGGACAGCAAACCCAACTCAATGGGATAACGGGTATTTTGACTTATTATTTGGATATGAATGGGAATTAACTAAAAGTCCTGCTGGTGCTCATATTTGGCATGCTGTTGGTCAAACAGAGGAAGATATGGCACCTGATGCCGAAGATTCATCAAAGAAAGTTCCAACAATGATGACTACTGCTGATATGGCTTTAAGAGAAGATCCTAGTTACAACAAAATTTCAAAACGATTCCATGAAAATCCTAATGAATTCGCAGATGCCTTTGCAAGAGCTTGGTTTAAACTTTTACATAGAGACATGGGACCTAAAACTAGATATATGGGGCCAGAGGTACCAGAGGAAGAACTAATATGGCAAGACCCAGTTCCAAAAGGTAATTCTAAATATAATTTAGAAGCAGTAAAGCAATTAATTACCGATTCAGGATTATCTATTCAAGAAATGGTTGAAACTGCTTGGGCAAGCGCATCAACTTTTAGAGGTTCAGATATGCGTGGAGGTGCAAACGGAGCAAGAATTAGATTAGCTCCTCAAAAGGATTGGGAGGTAAACAATCCTAGCCAACTTAATAAAGTTCTTGATGTATATCAGAAAATTTCAAATGAATCTGGAGCTTCGATTGCAGATATTATCGTTTTAGCTGGAAATATTGGTATTGAAATAGCTTCAGGATTTGAAGTTCCATTCACACCAGGAAGAGGTGATGCTTCTCAAGATCAAACAGATGTTGAGTCATTTGAAGTTTTAGAATCAAAGTCTGATGCATTTAGAAACTTTCATGCGAAGGGCGTTAATACACCTCCAGAAGAAATTATGCTTGATAAAGCACAACTATTAGGTCTTACAGCGCCAGAAATGACAGTGTTAGTTGGCGGAATGAGATCTCTTGGAATTAGTTCAAACGGGTATGGAGTATTTACAGAGGATTCTAATAAACTGAGTAATGACTATTTTAAAACTTTAATTGATATGTCTGTTCAATGGAAACCAAATGGAACAGGAAACTCATATGAAGCATTTGATAGAAGCTCAGGTGAAAAAATTAGAACAGCTTCAAGATCAGACTTAGTATTTGGTTCCAACTCTCAACTAAGGGCTATTGTAGAAGTATATGCTGAAGATGATTCAAGTGAAAAGTTTGTAAAAGATTTCGTTAATGCTTGGAATAAAGTTATGAATGCTGATAGATTTGATATCCAGTAATCTATTTAGTTCCTAACATTTTTGTACTTTGTATCGATTGAATAAAATACTTGGAAATTACTGCAATTATGTTCATATATAATTGTGCAAGCAGTAATTTAGTTGAGATAAGCTCTATATTAAGAAAATCAAAATAATATATTCCAAAGATAGTAAAGAAAGAGAAGAACATTAGCAATCGATAGGCTAATGTTTTTGCTTGCATTAAATAAGCAGTGAGTGTTGAAATCATAATTATAATGAAACCAAAAATTGCGATCTCAGAATATTCATGTAAAGCAACAAAAGTAAGCACACATCCTGATACAGCAATTGTAAATAACATTTGCAGGAAGCCAAATATTTTTACATCTGAGCCAATTTCAGGATTAAATTTCTTGTAAAAATTGTTAGGATCTTTCTCTTCGATACAATCCTCAGGCCTCCAATATGTTTGAGAGAACCAAACCTTTATTTTATCTTTCCATGATTTAGTTTTAATCGTATCTTTAACCATGATTGAAAGAACCTGGAAATTTGCCCACATAGGATTCCAGCTGTTTAAAGGAGTTGCTGTTCCATATACAGGCTGTAAATCAGATCTTTGAGGTGTATATGTTCCAAACATTCTGTCCCATATTATAAATACACCACCATAGTTAGCATCAATATATTCTTTGTTTTTAGCATGATGTATTCGATGATTCATTGGTGTTATAAGTACTTTTTCTAGAAAGCCCAGGTGACCTATGTGTTCTGTATGAACCCAAAATTGATAAACCAGATTAACACCAGCAACAGCTATAAAAACTTCAACAGGTACTCCAAGAAGTATCATTGGCATGTAGAAAATCCATTTCCAAAGCCATCCAGTGCTAGTTTGTCTCAGCGCAGTAGCAAGATTATAGTCTTCACCATGATGATGTACGCTATGTGTTGCCCATAGTATTTTTATTTCATGATGCATTCTATGCATCCAATAATAAGACAAATCGTATAAAAGAAATGCCATTATCCAGGTAAATGGATTTTTAGCAGAAAGCAATGCCAACCCATTTTTATTTAAATAAGAACTTATATATAAAAATATTACACTTTGTACGCCAAGATTAAGCATAGTTGGAAATCTACTTATCATACCTATTGTGATACTCGTTACAGTATCATTTAAGCGATAAGTATTTTTACCTACATATCTTCCATAGATGTACTCTACAATTATCAGTAAAAAAAACACTGGTATTGCAAGAGTAATGATTATTGATTTATCGGTAACAACTTCCATATTTTAGAATTATATAAAAAATTTATTTATTTTGTCTGAATGCAACTTAATGTTCCTAGTACATTACCATATTCTCGATTTTCTTCAAATAGGCCGTTTATTTTTGCAAGACCAAGTCTATCTTCTATTCCAGACCTAATCACATCATTTAGTGAAACTCTGCCAAGAAAATATACTTTATTTTCATTGCATATCATTGCATTTAAATATGATATTGTCCCTATTACCTCTCCGATCATATTTGATATTGAAGCTGCTATATCTTCAGATAATAAATTTTCATTATCTTTTGCCTTCGCAAAATTTGAGGCAGTTATTTCTGGATACAATGAACCAATCTTATTCACAACATCCCCAATCAAGAAATCCAATTTTTTTCTATTTCCTTTTTTTGCGAGTTGGTGGATATCATTAGGATTTTTATTATTAATTAGGTGCTTTGTTAATCCAAGAAGAGTTCCTCCTCCAACAGATATACCACCCAAATGTGTAAACAAACCATTATTATGATATATACATGCAGTTCCTGTTCCAGCACTTACAGCTACGAAAGGTTTATTTCCAATGTTATACAGAGCAATTGCGCCATGGCCAATAGCATCAACCTCATTAATTTTAATAATAGGAATATTATTGTAACTATCTTTTAAATCACTAGATTTGCCACCAGTTACAGCTATTTTTGTAATTTTACTTATATCTAGTTCAATTGAGTTAAAAATTTCAACTAAAAACTCCTCATTAATTTTCTTGGTAGGGAATGTAAAAAATTTATTTTTATCATCCTTATTTGTTGCAACATCGGTATTTGTTATTCCAAAATCAATAGCAACTAACATACTTATTTATGACTTATTCAAGAAAAGAGCTAGGCCATGACATTGGAAGTTGCTGCTGTGGATTAAATACTTTTATACCTGATACAGGAAAAGCTTTAGATGCTGCTTCTATCTCATTCTCACTAATATACTCACTAGGTAATAATTTAAATACATCAAGACCTCTTGTAATTTCAGTTCCATAAATGAAACCTTCGTAATAGTATGTGGACCAATATCCACCTGTAATTAATAAGTCTTTTAACACTGGACCTCTATCAAAGTAAGCGATTTCTTTTGGATTCGAAGAATCTGTAAAGTCCATTATTGAAATACCTCCCTGATACCAAGCTTGAACAAATATATCTCTATTTGGTATTGGGATTATAGATCCATTATGCGCAACACAATTTTCAGTTTCCAATTGAGGAGCGGGCATTTTATAGTGGCTTCTAAATTCTAGTTTGTTATCAACAATGTCATAGATTGCATCAGCTCCCCAATCTAAAGGGTCCCATGCACGACATCTTGCTCGACCACCGCCACCCCATTCATCGGTAAAAATTACTTTGGTTCCATCATTATTGAAAGTTGCAGAGTGCCAATAAGCAAACCCAACATCTGATACAACATCTAATCTTTTGGGATTATATGGGTCTGTTATATCGAATAAAATTCCATTACCAGAGCAGGCTCCAGCAGCAATATTTGCAGAAGGGAAAACAGTAATATCATGACATTGATCAGTCGGTGAGGTGTCTTGAGTATCATCTCCATGATCTCCACCACGCCATAGACCTGCAACTCTGCCTGTTTCCATATCCATAAATACAGCCGGGCTTTTAACAATTTTTGATTTAGATGGATTACTAACAGGTATTTCAATTACGTCGATTGTAAAATATGAGGTTCCGCCACCATCCCAACCAAAGCATTCAGATAATTCTTCATTATCTCTAACGCGTCCAGTTCCAGAATTATAAACAATTATTTTACTATCTGAACTAGAAACTACTGAATGTGTATGAGATCCTCTGCATGTTTGTACCGCTCCAACTTGCTCAGGTTTAGTTAAATCAGAAATATCAAAAATTCTTATACCTCTAAATCTATCAGGACTTGAATCTCTATTAACACCCTCCAAACCACAATCAATCCTACTCCTATTTTCTTCAACAGACATAATGAGCAAATCACCAACTATTGATACGTCTCCTTGACCTCCTGGACATACAATAGATGAAATGAGATTTGGAATGCCATTTTGATTTAATTCATAAATATTAAAACCATGATAATTACCAGCAACAAGAACATTATCTTTGAATGCCATATCAGTGTTTGCAAAGGACAACATTGGTGATCGAAGAGATCTTGAAATCTCTGCAGTAGTTTTATTTTCGTTATCTTCAGTTAAGTCCTCTGATCCTTTTGCTTCAGGATTTTCAGGATCAAAGAATCCAGTTGGTTTTTTAAGAGAAGCTATTAATTCCATATTTAAGATAGCCTCATCAGCAATATATAAACCAGGTGCCAATCCAGATCTTGGATCATCTGAAAGACTTACCAAAATACCATTCATTCTTTCTATTTCAACACCCTGATCATTAACCAGATCTGATACAAACTCATTTAGAATAGGGTCATATGTATTTCCTGGATATTTTTTTAACTCCTCGACCATCTCTAATGCACCATCATGGTGAGTTATCATTAGTTGAAGGAAAAGCCTATCAAAATCTGTACTTTTAGAATCTCTTAGGTCGTTTAATTGTTTTGGTGTTGCCATGCCAGCCATATCTAAATGCATGTCATGATTCTTATTCATATCATGACTTCCATGCATATGATGATCACCACTTGAATTGTCATTTAATTCATTTCTTTGTTTTAACCAGCTTTCCATAAAGTTAATTTCATCTTTCTGAGAAACGTCAATTCTTTTGGCAAGATCAATTATTGTCTTATTATTTGTTCTTTCACTTGCCATGCTTGACATAAGAATTGCTTGCTTGTGATGGACTATCATCCCCTTAAGGAACTCAACATCTGCTTTTATATATGATGTATTAGATATATTTGTTGCATCCTCAGCTCCAAGGAATATGGATGGTTCACCAGGAGCTCCAGGTTGAACTATAGGAGGGCTTTCGTTATTAGACGCAATGATTATTTGGTTACAAATTATTAATATAAAAAAAATATATTTATTTCTCTTGATCTTCACTTATCTCCTTTGCTTGACCTTCAATAATATTTGATTCCTTTTTATTTTTTCCATATCTATTCCATAACCACGACCAATTCATTCTTTTTGGCTGTTCAAATGAGTCTATTTGTTTCTTTGACGCTCTAAGTCTCAACAAATAAAAGAAAACAGCAAAAGAAATTAGCCCAAGAATTAAAATAATTGGATTTCCGGAAAACATTATCTAGATCTAAATTTAGCTAACAGTCTTAAAATTTCTATATAAAGCCAGACAAGAGTTGTAGTCAATGCCATAGCACCGAAATACTCCATATACTTTGGAGCACCATGCTCTGCTGACTGCTCGATAATATCAAAATCTAAAACCAAACTTAATGCTGCCATACCTACAACAAATAAGGAAAGTCCTATAGAAAAGTTACCGCTACCAGAAAATATTTCAGGAGATGTGTTTGTTACCAGTGTATAAATAAATACTCCTATATAGAATAAGAATATCCCAAAGATTGCAGAGCATAACATCAATACAAAATTCTGACTTGGTTTTACAAGACCTGATTTATACAAAAATAACAAAGTTCCAGCTACACAAAAAGTTAACGAAACAGCCTCAAGAACTATTCCGGGAAACATAGTTTCAAATAATAAGGAGATAGTACCTATAAAGAAACCTTCACCAATAGCAAATATTAACCAAGTTTTAGGTGCCAAGTGAGGTCTAGGGTTTACTATGAAACCTATAAAAGGCATCCAAAAACCGAATGTAATAACACTAGAAATTCCAGCAGCAAAAATTCCAATGTATGAAATCAAAGTCATTGATGGGCTGGGAAAATTCCAAGAAATAGCTGCAGTTGAAACCAAAACAGCCAACATTATTGCTGTTTTATTTACAGCACCATCTAAAGTCATTTTTTCTGATCCCATTGATGCAGAAGAGTTAAATGCTGATGATCTGATTACAGGGTTTCCTGATCTTCCAAAGGTGTCAAGAGCTGCATGTTTAGACATAATTATTCTCCATATTTAATAACATACTAATAAGGTATGGTCATAAAGACAAATTTAAAGTTATAAAGCTGTAGGGATTTGACCAAACTTTTCTAAAGGTTTCTTCATTTCAGCCCAGTCGCATTCAAAGTCATCAGGTGCATGTTCATATTCAAGCAAACCAAGCGCCTCAAATTTTGGTCTAACCTCATCAGTTAATAAGCCAATCCTTTTAAGATTTGGCATCACTCTAGAAAATAAGAAATTTCTGAACATCTCAAATGTACCAGTATTCAATTGGAATTCTCTAGCTTCTTCTTCAGACATTTTTAAAAATCTTTGCTCAGATTTTGTATTAATTAGTCTATCCCTTGAGATGACGCAAGCTTCATATGCAAATTCAGCTCTATCATTTATTTCTTCAGGTGAGAGTGTCTTAATATAATCTTCTAAATAATTAATACCAAATGTAACATGCCTTGCTTCATCTCTTACAACATAATGCAGAAGTTGTTTCAAAAGTGGATCTTTTGTAATAGACTTAAGCATTTGGAAAGCTGCAAGAGCCAAACCTTCAATAATAATTTGCATACCAATAAATTTTAAATCCCATCTTTCATCAGTAAGAATCTTGTCTAGCAATAATTTCAGAGAAGGATTAATCGGATAGTGGATACCAATCTTTTCTTGAAGATATCTATTAAAAACTTCTACATGCCTTGCTTCATCAAATGTTTGAGATGCAGCATAGAGTTTTGCATTATAAGTTGGCGCACATGATGCTAATTGTGAAGCAACCAATAGGGCACCTTGTTCTCCGTGAAGAAATTGACTCATAAGCTCAGCAGTACTGTGTCTATCAAAGAGTATTTTTTCTTCTTCAGATAAATTTTCGTATGCTTCTAAGGTTTCATGAGGAAGCTGCTCATCTGGCTCAATTATTTTTTCATCTGCAGGATGAGTGTATTCCCAGTTTAGATCTATAGAGCCATTCCAATTAAGCTCTTTACCAAGTTCATATAGCTTTTTAATTCTATTGTCTGCAATCGTATAGTCCCAGTTATAGGCCCCAGTGAGAGGGGTATGAAAGATCTCTACAACATCTTCGACCTGCTTTTGCGAAAGATTTAGATCCTCATCAAAGTATAATAAATCTTCTGGGGGTCCTTTCTGCTTTTGAATCTTCATATTTTTACCTTTTTTTAGATGTGTGCACTGCACACATTAGCTATATTTTATAATATTTGTTAGTCATTGAAAAGTTTTGTTAACTCTTCAAAAAGAACCTCACCTAATTCTTCAGCCCTATTAATTGTCAAAGCATTTTTATAGTACTTTGTTACATCATGGCCAATTCCAATTGCTTGCAGTTCAACTGGGCTATCGTTTTCTATTTTTGAAATAATTTCTTTTAAATGATTGTCTAAAAAATCTTCTCTATTTGCTGAAAGTGTACTGTCATCAACAGGAGCTCCATCAGATATCACTATTAGAATTTTTCTTTCCTCAGATCTTTTTATTAATCTTTCATGAGACCAAGCTAGTGCTTCACCATCAACATTTTCTTTCAAAAGACCTTCTCGAAGCATAGCGCCAAAATATCTTCTTGACCTACGCCAGCTATTATCTGCACTTTTATATACAATATGTCTTATATCGTTCAACCTTCCAGGATTTGAACTGCTTCCTTTTATATTCCAGAGTTTTTTTGAGTCTCCACCTTTCCAGTGTTTTGTAGTAAAGCCTAATATTTCTGTTTTTACCTGACATCTTTCTAGAGTACTACCTATTATGTCTGTACATATCGCAGCTAAACTAATAGACCTTCCTCTCATGGAACCAGAATTATCAATAAGAAGAGTAACAACCGTGTCTTTAAATTTATTTTCAGTTTCTTCTTTAAAGCTTAGTGGATAACTTGGATTTGCTATTACTCTGTGGAGTCTTGCATTATCAAGCATTCCTTCTTCAAGATTATATTTCCAACTAGTATTTTGCTTAGCTAATAAAAGTCTTTGCAATCTATTGGCCAATTTACCAATGGTTGAAAGATGTGGTTTTATTAGATTATCCAATTGATTTCTTAGTCTAAAAGACTCATCTGAAGTGACAAGATCTTTTGCATCAATAACTTCATCAAACTTAGTTGTATATATTGAGTATTCTTTCTTAAGTTTGTTTACAAAATCATTTTTTGGATATGGAATGGCATCAATTTCTTCATCAATTGACGTGTCATCAGTTGATTCAATTGCATCTTGAATATCAATCTCCATCTCCCCATCAAAATCTTTTATGTCAATATTAGTTTCATCAGAATTATCTGTACCATTTTCTAACTCTTGGCTTTCTATGTCATCGGTGCTGCCAGGCGAGTTATCAAAATCTGAATCTTCTTCCTCTTGTTTAAGATCTTTTAGGAGGTTTATTTTTTGAAGAAATTTAATTGCAGTAGCTTCGAATTTACCTTGTTCATTAACATTTTCAATAAATTCAGCTTTTATTTTTTTACCACCATCTTTAATTTTATATTTATCACAAAAATTTTTTATAATTGCTTGTGATTCTTTACTTAAATCAAAGTTAGCTTCTTCTTTAAGCCACAAATTCACTCCATGCGATAAATAATTTAATGATTTAGTATCTTCAATGTCGAGACTTCTTTGATTTAGAAAATCTGAAAGATTTTTTTTTGATCCTTTAAATTCCCTTGAGCCTAAAATCTCAACTCTTGCGACTTCTAACTCATTAAATAGCATTCTTGCTGGAAGTGTGAGAGCCATTTCTTTATTTTTTTTATGATACTTGTGCCAAAAAGCTTGAAAGTCAGATTCTCCTCTCCATTTTGATAGATCTTTTGTTGATCTAGGTACTGTTGAATAAACAATAGTATTTCCAGATGGCGGTCTTTGAAACAAACCTTTATTAGAAGAAAGCTTTTTATTCTTTGATATTGCTTTTACAGTTGAAATTGCTGCTTCGTGAAGTTTGTCTCTATTTTTTGTCCAAGCCATTGATTAGTTTTCAGACTCTGCATTATCTATTTCCAAGTCAAAGCATCTTTGAAAATATTCTGAGATAATAGATCTCTCAACCTCATCACACTTATTAAGAAATGTAAGTTTGAAAGATGAAACAATGTCTTTGAATATTTTAAAATTTTGACCCCAAGAAATTACAGTGCGAGGAGACATTAATGTTGAAATATCGCCATTAGCAAAACCAGATCTAGTTAAGTTTGCAAGTTTTATCATATTTTTAACAGTATCTTGATTTTTAACTCCTTTAAGATTGTTAAGCTTAGACATTACAACTTTAAATTCTTGATCTGGATCTAAATAATTTAGAGTTGCAAGAATATGCCATCTGTCCATTTGCCCTTGATTAATTTGCTGAGTTCCATGATACAAGCCTGTCATATCACCAAGACCAACGGTATTTGTTGTCGCAAACAATCTAAATGAGTTATGAGGCTCTAATATTTTATTTTGATCTAATAGTGTTAATTTACCTTCAACTTCAAGGATTCTTTGAATTACAAACATCACATCAGGTCTGCCTGCATCGTATTCATCAAATACCAGTGCAACTGGATTTTGTATAGACCATGGTAACAATCCTTCTTGAAATTCAGTAATTTGCTTATCATCTTTAAGTTTGATTGCATCTTTGCCAAGCAGATCAATTCGGCTTATGTGGCTGTCTAGATTTATTCTTACACAAGGCCAGTTTAATCTAGCTGCAATCTGTTCGATGTGAGTTGATTTACCGGTGCCATGGAATCCTTGCACCATAACCCTTCGGTTATGCTCAAAACCTGCCAAGACAGATAAGGTTGTGTTCTTATCAAAGACATAACTCTCATCAATTTTAGGTACCCAATCTGTTTTCATCTTATAGCCTTTAACAACTAGATCAGAATCAATATTAAATACCTTAGCAACATCAATCTTTGCATCAGGTTTTTTTGGTAAATCTATAGTTTTATTTATTGTCATCGTAATTCAAGAGCTTTGGACTGCATATCCTACCTTTTGGGAGTTTAAAGTTCTAGTTTTTTTGTAAACAATGTAAGATGTTATTTTTAATTAATTATATAGATTATGACAGAAAGACTAAAAGATAAAGTGGCTTTGATTACTGGTGCGGCTCAAGGTTTAGGAAAAGAGATGGCAAAATCAATGATGGCAGAAGGCGCTGAAGTATACATAAGTGATATTAATAAGGATCAGTTAGATAAAACTGTTAAAGAGTTATCATGCTTTGGTATTTTACTTGATGTAACAAAATCAGAAGACTGGGAAAATGCTATTAATCATATTAAAGAAAAATCAGGCTCATTAAATATATTGGTTAACAATGCAGGTATTGGTAATGGTGGAGATATTGAGTCTACTGATATGGAAACATGGAAATTGGTTCATAACGTTAACTTAGATTCAGTATTTATAGGATGTAAATACGCTCTTCCACTTATGAGAGATTCAGGAAATGGCTCAATAATTAATATTTCATCAATGTCTGGAATTGTTGCATCTCACAATACATCCGCATATAACTCATCTAAAGCAGCGGTAAGACATTTATCAAAATCAATTGCATTGCATTGTGCAAAATCTACTAATTTAGTTCGATGCAACTCAATTCATCCTGTTTTTACAAGAACAGCAATGGTACAAAGCATGATTGATGCAGCACCTGATAGAAACATAGAACAAAAGCTAATACAACAAATACCAATTAGAAAGCTTGCTGAGCCAATTGATATTGCAAATGCGGCTATATTTCTTGCCTCTGATGAGTCTTCTTTTATAACAGGTACAGAACTTTTAATTGATGGAGGCCTTAGCGCAACTTAATAGCATGAATAACAAATCAGTTTTATCAAAATCTCTACAACTATTTGAGTTAGAAAAAGTTGATAGAGATATTTTTAGTTGGAATGGAACTAACGTAGGTTATAAAAGAATTTTTGGTGGTCAGGTGATGGCTCAAACTCTTATAGCAGCTTATAAAACTGTTGAAGTCGAACATTTTGCTCATTCCTTCCATTCATACTTTTTAAGACCAGGTGATATGAAGAAATCAATTACTTTTACTGTAGATAGAATTAGAGATGGTAAGAGCTTTACAACAAGAAGTGTGAAAGCAATCCAGGATGGAGAAGCTATTTTTAATTGTTCAATATCGTTTCAAAAAAGAGAGAAGGGTTTAGAACATCAAATTCAAATGCCTGACGTGCCAGAGCCTGAGTCATTAAGGAGCGAACAAGAAATAAGAGAAGATATCTTAAAAGAATTAAATATGAAGAAAGAAGACATGCCTATGTTCATAAAACAAAGAGAGATAGAAATGAGGCCAGTTGAAGAGCAAAACTATTTTAAACCTGAGAGAATGCCACCATTCAAAAATACATGGATCAAAACTGACGGCAGCCTTCCTGAAGATCAAGTGATTCAGCAAGCCTTTCTATTATATATTTCGGATATGGGTCTTCTTGGAGCAGCAAATAATTCTGTTGGAGTTAATTTTCTTACAAAAAATCTTCAGAATGCTAGTCTTGATCACGCAATGTGGTTTCATAGAAAGCTTAATCTTGATGGCTGGTTTCTCTATTCAATTGATAGCCCAATTACAAGAAATGCAAGAGGCTTTTCAAGAGGATCTATTTTTTCTAGAGATGGCGAATTAATTGCTTCATGCACTCAAGAAGGGTTGATAAGGTTATGGAAAGATTAAAACTCTCTCACTATATCTGTTAAATACTTTACTTTATCTGGATTTATATCCGGAGTAATGCCATGCCCTAAATTAAAAATATATCCCGGATAGTTTTTATATTTACTTAAGATTTGATATGCCTCTTTTTTTATTATCTCCCTATCCTCCAATAAAACTTTAGGATTAAGATTTCCCTGCAAAGCTACTTTATTCTTTGATAAATGCGTATCAAAGTTATTCATAGTCGAGTACAAACTTATACAGTCAGCATTGGTATTTATTAAATCTTCAGAGTTACAACTTGGGTCTCTCGCAAAAAGTATTATTGGCACATTTTTAGTTACTGGATCAATTTTTAGAGCAGAGATTAAAGAGGTAATGTAATCAAAAGAGAATGTATTCAAGTCATCTTTTTTAAGAAGATTGGCCCATGAATCAAAAATTTGAACCACATCTGCACCGGATTGAACCTGTTTTCTTAAATATAAGAAACATGCATCTGTATATTTTGATAATAATTCATGAGTTTCAGCTTCATTTGCTTTAATAAAATTCAAAGTCTTATCAAAACTCTTAGAGGATCTTCCTTCAATAGAATAAGCGGCAAGCGTCCAAGGACTTCCAGAAAAACCTATCAGAGGTATATCTTCAGGAAGCGAATTCTTTATATTCGTAACAGCCTTGTAAACATAATCAAGATTGCTCGGATCAAAGTGACCAAGATTATTTATATCAACTGGCGAATTAATTGGTTTTGTGAATACTGGACCTTCATTTTCTAAAAATTTTACTCCCAAGCCAAATGCATCTGGAATAGTAAGGATGTCTGAAAATAAAATCGATGCATCGAGCTGAAATGCATTGATTGGCTGAAGTGCTATTTCACAGCAAACATCAGGCTCTTTACACATGTCTAAAAAATTTTTAAACTTTTTTCTGATCTCCCTATATTCAGGCATGTATCTTCCTGCCTGCCTCATATACCAAATTGGTGGAGTGGCCAATACTTCTTTATTTAAAGCTTTTATAAAGAGTGTGTCAGAAATATTCATGAAATATATTTTATTATACTTTTACCAGCTTCTCTTCCTTCCCATATTGCAGTTACAACTAAATCAGAGCCTCTAACCATGTCACCACCAGAAAATATTTTTTTATTAGATGTTTGAAATTTATATTCTTGTTCTTCTTTAGCAATAACGAGTCCGTTTTTCTTAGTTTTTATATTAAAATCATCAAACCATTGAGAGGGGCTTGCCCTAAAACCAAAAGCAATAATAACAACATCGGCATCATATATTCTCTCTGAATTTGGAATGGGAATTGGTACTTGCCTGCCATTTTGATCAGGTTCGCCTAGTTCAGTTTGAACTGTTTTAACTCCTTCAACTTTTTCATTGCCTAATATATCTATTGGTTGAATATTGAAGTCAAATATCACACCTTCTTCTTTAGCATTTTTGACCTCTCTTCTAGATCCAGGCATGTTTTTTTCATCTCTTCTGTATAGACATGTTACAGACTTAGCTCCTTGCCTTATTGCAGTTCTATTGCAATCCATAGCTGTGTCACCACCACCTAAAACAACAACTTTTTTACCTTTGAAGTTTATGAACTCGCTTTTACCTGCGCTCATATTAAGTAGTTTTTTTGTATTAGAAATCAAATAATCTATTGCTTTATATACACCAAGTAGCTTTTCACCTTTGAAGCCACCCTCAAGGGAGGTATATGTCCCCATCGCAAGAAATATAGCGTCGTAATCTTCATATAACTTTTTAAATTCGATATCTTTGCCAATTTCAACACCTAGATGAAATTTAATACCCATTTCTTCAAGAATTTTTCTTCTTCTCCTAACCACTGATTTTTCAAGCTTAAACTCTGGTATACCAAACGTTAATAATCCACCTATTTCTTCATTTCTATCAAAAACATGGCTATGTATACCAGCTCTTGTAAGAACATCTGCACATGCGATACCAGCTGGACCAGATCCTATAATGCCAACTTTTTTATTAGTCCATTTTCTAAGTGAAAGGTCCGGTTTCCAGCCCATCTCGAAAGCTTTCTCAGTAATATATTTTTCAATTGATCCTATAGTAACAGCACCAAAACCATCATTAAGTGTGCATGCTCCTTCACATAGTCTATCTTGGGGGCATACACGACCACAAACTTCAGGCAAACTATTTGTTGAATGACATAGATCAGCTGCTTCAATAATATTGCCTTCATTAACAAGCTTTAACCAATCGGGGATGTAGTTGTGTACGGGGCATTTCCATTCACAATATGGATTACCACAATCAAGACACCTATGAGCCTGATTAGATGCTTGCACTTGATTATATTCACCATATATTTCTGTGAAATTTATTTTTCTTTCATCTGGTAATTTTTTTGAAGGATCAAATCGACCCACATCAAGAAATTGAAAATTATTGTCTAATTTCTCAAATGATACATATTCATTTCTATCAGCGGCAGTTTGGTTATTATCTCCAAAGTTATTTTCGCTTTGAATAATTTCATCTCTCCACTCATATAATCTTTCTTTCGCGTCATCTATATTTGAGATTGGTGCAAATGACTGGGTAATATATTTACCATTAATTCTCAATTTTCCATAGAAGTAGGGCGACCTTGGTTGTGTAAAAAGCAAAAGGCCCTTCTCAATTCTATATTGCTTATTTTTGTTATTCATATGTAAAGTATTAGTATGACATAGTATGACACTTTTTGAACAAAATTAATTATCTTTAGGTATAATGATCTGCTAGCTTTTAAAAACATGCAAAAACTTTACAAAAAAAAAGACTTTCGAGATAACTGCGGATTCGGTCTTATAGCAAGCATTGATGGTGTTAAGTCTAGAAAAATAATAACTGATTCAATCAACGCCTTAATTAGCATGACTCACAGAGGTGGAATAGGTGCTGACGGTAAAACTGGCGATGGTTGTGGCCTTTTGGTCGATATTAATGAAACATATTACAAAGATTTAATATATAAGGAACAAAAAATTGATCTATATGAAAGTTTTGCAATTGGCCAAATGTTTTATTTTGATCAAATAGAAAAGCTTTTACCAAGAATTAAAAAAATTCTTAAAGATGAAAAATTAAAACTTATAACATATAGAGAGGTTCCTATTGATAAGAATGTTCTTGGAGATATAGCCTTAAAATGCTTACCGAATATATATCAATTATTTATTTCACCAGCCAATAAAAATTTAAGTGAAAATCAATTCCAAACTTCGCTTTTACAGTCTAGAAAACTCATAGAAGAAATATATTTAAATGATGAAAAACTATATTTCTGTAGTTTTTCATCAAAAACCATAATATATAAAGGTTTGATGTTGCCTAAAGACATAAAAAGTTTTTATATTGATCTAAAGTCTAAAGATTTCATTTCTGCAATATGTGTCTTCCATCAGAGATTCTCAACCAATACCACTCCAAGATGGCATCTTGCACAACCATTTAGATTTTTAGCGCATAATGGAGAGATTAATGCAATCAGAGGCAATAGAAACTGGGTTAAAGCAAGGTCGAGAATTTTTAAAACTCCATTAATACCAAAACTTCAAAAGTTTAAACAAATCGTGAATGAAGATGGCTCAGATTCATCTGCCCTAGATAATATGCTGGAAATCCTTGTAAAAGGCGGTCTAAATATATTTAGATCTATAAGGATGTTACTTCCTCCAGCTTGGCAGAATGCTCAATTATTAGATCCAGATATTAGAGGCCTCCATGAATACAATTCTATGCACATGGAACCATGGGATGGGCCTGCTGGAATAGTCATGTCTGATGGTAAATGGGCAATATGTGTACTCGATAGAAATGGTTTAAGGCCTGCAAGGTTCCAAATAGATAATGATAATATTATTTCAATTGCGTCTGAGACGGGAATTAAACCAACACAAGAAGAAAATATTACCTTTAAGGGTAGAGTTGCTCCAGGAGGAATAATTGCTATTAATACTAAAACTGGAGAAATATACTCCGAAAAACAAATAGATGAAAAGCTTAAAAATAAGGCTCCATACAGAGAATGGTTAAAAGAAAGTAGTTTATATGTGGAATCAAGTCTTGATAAATACGAAGGACCTGGTTTAAAGACAATAAACTCTAGAGAATATAGCATTTCTTCAAAACTGTTTTTACTATTCAAGGAAGAAAGAACGTCTGTAATCAAACCCCTATCAATTGATTCCCAAGAGGGAACTGGATCAATGGGAGATGACACTGCCTTGGCGGTTATGAGTAAAATGCATAGACAAATATATGACTATTTTAGACAGCAATTTGCCCAGGTTACTAATCCACCAATAGATTCTTTAAGAGAGGTGAGCGTCATGTCACTTGAAACCTGTTATGGCCCAGAACTTAATGTTTTTGATGAAACTCCTGAGCACGCAAAAAGATTAGTCACCACATCTCCAGTTTTATCGCATAAAAAACTTCAATCTATAGTTAAAAATCCATATTTTAAAAGCGATGAAATATATCTTGAATACTCAAAAAAGACTAATCTAAAGAATGCGATCAAATCATTAAATAAAAAAATTGTACAGAGCGTAAAAGAGGGTAATACAATTATTCATTTGGTAGAGACATTACCTAATATTGAGTTTTTACCAATAAATGCTTTAGTGGCGGTAGGATCTGTTCATCAACATTTAGTGAGTTTAGGCCTAAGATCAAAAGTAAATATAGTAATTTCATCTTCTTCTGCAAGAGATACCCATCAGATAGCATGCTTAATAGGCTTTGGTGCTACTGCTGTCTATCCAACTTTGGCATATCAAACGATATTAGATTTAACCGAAAGAAATGAACTCAAAGGAGATGCTCATGAAAATTGTTCACGCTATAGAAAAGGTATTAATAAAGGATTATTAAAAATAATTTCGAAAATGGGTATATCAACAATATCAAGTTACCGTGGATCTCAATTATTTGAAATAGTTGGCTTAAGTGAAGAAGTTGTTAATACTTGTTTTACAAATACTGTTAGTAGGATTCAAGGAAAAAGTTTTGATGATCTTGATAGAGAAATAAGAAAACTAGACGAATATGCCAGATCAAACCTTTCTGATATTAGTGTAGGCGGACTCCTAAAATATGTTCATGGAGGTGAATATCATACATATAATCCTGAGATAGTTAAAAAGCTACAAGAAGCAGTATCTACTGGATCAAAGCAAACTTATAAGGAATATGCTTCCTTGGTAGATAATAGACCGCCAGCTATGTTAAGAGATTTGCTAAGCGTAAAAAATTTGAATAAGAAAAATTCTATAGAACCAGAAAATATTAAAAGTATCATCAAAAGATTTGATTCTGCCGGAATGAGCTTAGGATCTCTATCACCAAAAGCACATGAAACACTTGCGGAAGCAATGAACGCTTTAGGGGCAAGATCAAATTCAGGTGAAGGTGGTGAGGGTAAACACAGGTACGGCACAAACAAAATGTCAAAAATTAAACAAATTGCTTCTGGGAGATTTGGTGTAACACCACATTATTTGGTCAACGCTGAAGTTCTTCAAATAAAAATAGCTCAAGGTGCAAAGCCTGGAGAAGGGGGTCAACTTCCTGGCGGTAAGGTTAATAAATTGATTGCTGAATTAAGATATTCAACACCTGGAATAACATTAATATCCCCACCCCCTCATCATGACATATATTCAATAGAAGATTTAGCTCAGCTTATTTATGATTTAAAACAAGTTAATCCTGATGCATTGGTTTCTGTAAAGTTGGTTTCAGAACCTGGTGTTGGAACAATAGCATCTGGTGTGGCTAAGGCTTATGCTGATCTTATTACTATATCAGGTCATGATGGAGGAACAGGAGCCAGTCCACTAACATCAATCAGATACGCGGGTTCTCCATGGGAGCTCGGTCTAGCTGAAGCTCATCAAAGTCTAAGAGATTCAGGACTAAGGCATAAAGTAAGGCTTCAGACAGATGGAGGGATGAAAACAGGCTTAGATGTAATTAAAGCAGCAATTTTGGGAGCTGAATCATTTGGATTTGGCACTGGGCCCATGATCGCAATGGGATGTAAATATCTAAGAATATGTCATTTAAATAATTGTGCTACAGGCGTAGCAACTCAAAGAAAAGATTTAATTAATCAGCATTTTGTTGGAGAAAAAGAAAAAGTTATGAATTATTTTCAGTTTATTGCTGAAGATGTAAGAAGCCATCTTAAAAAAATGGGTGTTTCTTGCCTACAAGACATAATTGGTCAAACAAAATATTTAGAACAAGCACAAGATGTAGATGCACATTATAAAAGTATAGACTTATCTTGTTTACTTCAAACTCAAACTAATATAGGTGAGCCACATTATTGTACGGTAAAGAAAAATGAACCTTGGGATAAAGGCAATTTATCTAGGCAAATATTGTCTCAATCTATGAAATATATTGAGAATGAAAAGAAAGGATCCCTTCACTTTAATATTACAAATAGAGATAGGTCCATTGGAGCAAATATTTCAGGGCATATTGCAAAAAAATATGGAGAAGATGGGCTCAAGAAAAGTTTGTCATTAAATTTTAAAGGCTCTGCTGGACAAAGTTTTGGATGCTGGAATGCTAATAATCTAAACTTATCTGTTGATGGAGATGCAAATGATTATGTTGGCAAAGGAATGAATGGTGGAAGAATAGTTGTAAAAAATGAATCCGATTATGCAAAAGAAAACAAAGAAACTGTGCTAGTAGGAAATACTTGTTTATATGGTGCAACAGGCGGTGAGTTGTATGTGTCTGGTTCAGCCGGAGAGCGATTTGCTGTCAGGAATTCTGGTGCAAATGCAGTCGTTGAAGGTGCTGGAGATCACTGCTGTGAATACATGACAGGTGGTCATGTAACAGTTCTTGGTGAGGTGGGAGTAAATTTTGGAGCTGGGATGACTGGTGGTTTTGCATATGTGCTTGATGAGAATAGGACATTCTTTGATAAATGTAATAGGGGCCTAGTTAACTTAGAAAGGATAACTACAGAAGACATGCAACCTCACAGAAAACACCTAAAAGAAGTACTTCGAAAACATTTGAAATATACAAAAAGTATCAAAGCCAAAGAATTGCTTAATGATTTTGAGAAATTTGAATCATTCTTTTGGCTTGTAATACCAGCTGCTTCAAATATTCAAGATTTACTAAAAGTAACAACAGCAAATGCTGCCTAATGCATTACTTTAAGAAAGTTCTTGTTATTAAAATTTGAAGTCGCAAAGGCGTTGTAGTTTTTATCAATTAAAATTAAATTTAATTTGCCATCTTTGATTTTTTTATCGGATTTTATATATTTTTTAAGTTGAGCATATTTATATTTACTATGGTCGGTACTTAAACCTATTGAGCCCATAAGATTGACAATATTATCAAGCTGGTAATCACTTATATGTCCCTCAAAAAAAGATAATTTTGAAGCAATTACCATTCCAAGTGTAATAGCAGCTCCATGAGTTATATTTCTAAAATTATTATGCGCTTCAATTGCGTGACCAAAAGTATGTCCAAAGTTTAAGATAGCTCTTACTCCATTTTCTTTTTCATCTTTAGTTACAATTTTTGATTTAGTCTTAATTGATTCCTCAATTATTATTTTTAAAACAGACTCTTTTCTATTCATTATTGCTTTGGAATTCTTTTCAATAAAATTCTTCAATTTTTTATTACCTATCAGAGCATATTTCACAACCTCACCAAGACCTGATTTATACTCTTGATCAGAAAGAGTATTTAAAAAATATGTAGATATTATTACTAAGCTTGGGTTGTAAAATGCTCCAACGAGATTCTTGCCTTGAGTAACATTAATTGCTGTCTTTCCTCCAACTGATGAATCAACTTGAGCTAATAAAGTTGTCGGAATTTGAATATACCTAATACCCCGCATATATGTTGCTGCAGAAAAACCAGCAATATCTCCGACAACACCACCTCCAAAAGCAATCAAAATATCTGACCTATCAAATTTCAACTCAAAGAGTTTGTTTAGTATTTTCTGATATGAAGAGAATGATTTTGATTTTTCACCACTCTTTAAAGAATAAACATCAACATTTTTGCTATTTATAGCATGTATTAATTTTTTAATATGTTTTTTTGGAATTCCATCATCCGTAATTATTAATATCTTATTTCTATTTTTAAGATGTTTGTTTAATACAAGCTTTGGAAAAGCATTGCCACTTATATGAATGTTGTATTTGGATTGGCCTTTGCCAGCCGAAATGATAGTCATATTTATCCCTTAACTAATTTAATTATTTCTGATGCTACATCATGACTAGATTTTTCTGCAGTTTCGACAATGAAGTCAGAAACTGTCTCGTAAAGAACCTCTCTTTCATCATGCAGTCTTGAAAGAATTACTTCAGGGTCCCCATTTTTTAATAACGGCCTATCTTTATCTTTAGCAGTTCGATCTACTTGAACACTAATAGGAGTGGATAAATAAAAAACCGTGCCTCTAGAAGATAGAAGCTCTCTATTGGTTTCAGATAATATTATTCCACCTCCAGTTGATAAAACAATTGAATTCCTTGTTACCATTTCATTAAGAATATCACTTTCTCTTTTTCTAAATCCCTCTTCACCCTCTAAATCAAAGATCCAGTCAATAGAGGCCCCAGTCCTCAATTCTATCTCTTCATCAGTGTCATAAAAATTTAGAAACAATTCGTCAGATATAATTTTACCAACGGTAGATTTACCGGAACCCATTGGACCTACAATAAAAATATTCATAGTTATTTAAATAAGCGACGATTTTAACATCTTAGATGATAAATACACTTTTTAAATTCTAAATGATGTATTCTCTCAAGTTAAAGATTTAAAATAAAGTATGCAAAAATTAGTTAAAGCCACATTTTACTTATGTACTTCTCTTTGCATAGTTACAATAATTGTAATTATAGGAACATATATTTTTGTTAAGCCAAGTTTGCCAGAAATCAATCTTGTAGATGAATCTGAGCTTCAAATGCCTATGAAGGTTCTTACAAAAGATGGTCAATTGATTGGAGAATTTGGTGAAATTAAAAGAAGGGCTATTGACTATGACGATATCCCAATAGATATAAGGAATGCTTTTCTTGCTGCAGAAGATGACAACTTTTTTAACCATCAAGGTATAAGTTATAAGGGATTAATCAGATCTTTTATTAGATGCCTTAGCTCTTCCGGCTGTGAAGGTGGAGGAGGAACGATCACCATGCAGGTTGTAAGAGGTTACCTTTTAACAAGAGATCAAACATTCATTAGAAAAATTAAAGAGATCTATTTAGCTCTTGAATTAGAGGGGAATATAAATAAAGAAGAAATCTTTGAACTCTATGTAAATAGAATATTTTTAGGAAATAGATCTTATGGAATTGAAGCTGCAGCAAATACTTATTTTGATAAAGGACTAGAAGATTTAAATATAAGTGAATCAGCAACAATTGCAGCTCTTGCACAATTGCCTTCAAGAGTAAATCCTGTAAAAGATCCAAGAAGAACAATGCAAAGAAGAAACTGGATTTTATCAAGAATGCTTCTGTTGGATTATATAAATCCAGACCAATATCATGAAGCTATATCCCAAGATTTAAAAATAGCAAAGAATATAAACCTATATGATGTGGAGGCAGATCATATAGCAGAAATAGCAAGACAAGAAGTTATAAAAAGATATGGCTTAAAAGCTTACAAAGAAGGCTGGTCAGTAATTACCACTATTGACTCAAACTCACAAAAGATAGCAAAAGAAAGCATGATGGAAGAGTTATTTAATTATGATAAGAGGCACGGATGGAGAGAGCCTGTTAATTATGAAATTTTATTTAATGACGACCAAGTAAAGTCCCTCAAGAGCTTAAATCTAGATTTTTTAACAGACGAAAAATATATCGATAATAATGACTTAAATAAAAATAATATCTCAAATATATTATCGAACTTATTTGATAATCATGCATATTACGAAGGCTATATAAAAGGTTTGGTTATATATGTTGATAATGATCAAATTTATATAATTGATGAAAGTTTTGATATAAATACAGTCAGCTGGACTAACGAGTACTCTTGGGCAAGAAAAAGAATTGCAATAAATGAATACGGATCAATACCTAAAAATTTTCATGATATGTTAAATTTTGGAGATTTCATTTATCTTAAAGGTAATGAAAATTTTTTAACAATAGATCAAATCCCAATTGCAGAAAGCTCTCTAATTTCAATTAATCCAAAATCAGGAGAAGTAATCGCATATTTGGGTGGCAAGAACTTTTATGATAGTAGTTTCGATAGAGTAAGACTTTCCTATCCACAATCAGGCTCAAGCTTTAAACCATTTATTTATTCAGCCGCTTTAAATAACGGATATAACCTCTCAACACTAATAAATGACGCTCCTATCGTCTTTGAAGATGATAATCTTGAGAGCGCTTGGAGACCTCAAAATTATACTGGGAAATTTTATGGACCTATATCACTTAGGGAGGCATTAACTAAATCTGTTAATATCGTATCAATAAAATTATTAAGAGAGTTGGGTATTGAGAAGGCGCATAACTTTTTGGAACATTTTGGATTTAAAAAATCTAGACTACCAAATGACCTTTCTTTGGCATTGGGTTCTGGAAATTTCTCACCCGTAGAGATGTCTAGAGCATATAGTGTAATTGCAACCAATGGTTACATACCAGATATTTATTATATCGATAGCATTATAGATAGAAATGGGAATATTATATTTTCACATGATGATTTTGATGCTAAAAAAGAAATAAGTGCTTTTCCTTGGCTTGATACTTTAGAGATGAATGTTAACAAACCATACTACTTGACTAACCCCATTGAAAAACGAGAAAGAGTAATCGATGAGAGAGTCGCTTTTTTAATGAAAGATGTTTTAAAAGGATTTATGAAAAATGGTGTAGCAGGTAGAAAATCTGCTTTTTTGCAGAGAGATGATATTGGAGGCAAAACCGGAACAACAAATGATTCTATCAGTACGTGGTTTTCTGGGTTCCATGAGGATCTTGTAACTACTGTTTGGGTTGGAACTGACGATTTTACATCTTTGGGTGAAAATGAATATGGCTCAACAATAGCATTGCCAATTTGGCTCAGCTATATGGATTTTAAATTAGATGGTTTAGAAATACACAAGGACTCAATCCCAGACGATATTTCTTTTGTAAGGGTAAATAAATCAACAGGTGAAATAGATTTAAACTCAAATGAGAATTTTTACTTTGAATTATTTCTTTATGAAAATACTAATTAATTCTTAAAAATACTTCTTGAAAGAAGCTCCCATACATTCTCAATATAGGTTGAAGGTGAGATCTTAAACTTTGATCTAATATATCTTCCGATATTGCCTTCGATAGAAGTAACAATGAGTTGAGCTGAAATACCTGGTTGTGTTGTTAGGTTTGAAGCTTCTTCTTTGAGCATTTGTCTTAACATTAATTCATATCTTTCATAAAACTGATTTACATTATCTGAAACATTTTGCTCATTGTTTGAAAGAGCTTCTCTTGAAAGAAGCCTTGCGAAACCTTTATTTTTTTCAACGAACATCATAAAAAATAGATAAGCATTTTTAGCTTTCTCCTTTCCCGATAATTTACTTTTTTTAAGCTCATTGCATTTTTTAAAAACTGCATCATCACAAAAAGAGAATAATTCAGCATATATAGCTCTCTTACTTGGAAAATGTCTATACAACGCTGCTTCTGTAATATTGGATTTTTCAGCAAGCAAAGCAGTAGTTACCTTTGTGAGGTTTTTTTCTTCCAGCATACTTGCCAAAGATTGTAAAATTATGTTTTTCCTATCTTTTTTCATTCTTTAAACTAAATTTATATCAATATTAGGACAAATGCGAGAAAGTTCATTTAGAAAATCATTTTTTATTTGATTTAAATCATCAGCTGAATTCCCTTCAAATCTTAAAACTAATTTAGGAGTTGTATTTGATGCTCTTAATAAACCCCACCCATTTTCAAAGTTTATTCTTAATCCATCGATTGTAATTTTTTCTCCATCAAGAGAACATTCCCTAGAAAAATCTTCAACAATTTTGAATTTAATTTCGTCACTTACATCTATGTTTAGTTCTGGAGTTGAGTAGAGGATAGGCAGCTCAGCCTCTATTTCTGATATTTTCCTATTTTCTTTAGAAATAATTTCTATAATTCTTGCACCAGAATAATGACCATCATCGAACCCATACCACTTATCATTAAAGAATATATGCCCACTCATTTCTCCTGCAAGTAGTGGGTTGTGTTCTTTAATACCATTCTTAATATGAAAATGTCCTGTTGGAGACATTATTGGTTTTCCGCCATTTCTCTTGATTATATCGGGTAAAGCATTTGAGCATTTGACATCAAAAATTATTGAACCTTTTTTAGAAGAAAGTATATGTTTACTTAAAATCATCATGATTTTATCTGGAAAAATAACTTTACCTTTATTTGTGACTAGACCGACTCTGTCTCCATCACCATCAAAAGCTAGTCCGAGATCAGCACCTGATTCTTTTACTTTGAATATTAAATCATTAAGATTTTCTATATTTCCTGGATCTGGGTGGTGATTTGGAAAATTGCCATCAACATCACTAAATAATTCAATTACCTCACACCCAATATTTTTAAATAATTCAGGTGCAATACAACCAGCAGCGCCATTACCGCAATCAAGCACGACCTTTATCTTATTATTTATAACAATATTTTCTTTAACTTCTTGTATATATTCTTTTTTAATATCTTTGTATATTATCTTGCCAGTTTTTTCAGCACGGGGCTCATCTTCACTAATGAGCTCATAAATTTCTCTTCCAGATACAGGCTTATCATTAATAATAAGTTTTACACCATTGTAATTTTTTGGATTATGACTTCCTGTAATCATTACTCCACTTTTGTGCTTATTTTTCTTTGCTGCAAAATATAGTAAAGGAGTGCTTACTAAACCAATATTCACCACATTAATTCCATATTTTGACAATGAACTCGATAAAGAATTAAGTAAACTTTCTCCAGAAAGCCGTCCATCTCTTCCGATACATACCTCAGAAACTTTCTTTTTTAAACATTTTATTGATATTGCTTTAGCTATTTTATCGATAACATACTCATTTATTTCTTCTGGATATATACCTCTAATGTCATATTCTCTAAAAATTGATTTAGCTATTTCCATGTTTTTCTTTTGTTATTTCAATGATTTTGCAATAATACCAATGCTTAATTATATCTTGAAATATGTTTATAGATACCGAAAAAAAACTGATATGGAAAAATGGTTCGTTTGGTAACTGGAATGATACAAATGTCCATATTCTTTCTCATACATTACATTATGGGACTGGTGTATTTGAAGGTGTAAGAGCATATAAAACTTCATCTGGACCAGCAATATTTAGGCTTAAAGAACACACCAGAAGGCTTTTCAATGCTGCGAATAAGTTAAATATCAAGATTCCTTTTTCAGAAGACGAAATTAATAATGCTCAGTGTGAAATTTTGAATAAAAATAATCTTGATGAGGGTTATATTCGCCCTATTGTATATTTAGGAAATGAAGGTCTTGGCTTAAGGGCAAAAGATCTTAGTGTGAACGTTGCTGTTGCTGCATGGGAGTGGCCATCATATATGGACCCTCAATCAAAGGAAAATGGTATTTCGGTAATAAAATCATCTCACATGCAGTATGAAAATCCCTTACATTCAGGAAATAAAATTATTGGTACCTACTTTGTTAATACTATGGCACTTCATGAAGCAATTGATAATGGAGCAGATGAAGCCATCATGATGGATAAAGATGGTTTTATTTCTGAAGGTAGCGGAGAAAATATTTTTTTAGTTAAAAACAGTAAAGTTCTAACACCAACAACAGATCATTGTTTAAATGGAATAACGCGCCAATCAGTAATTCAAATTGGTAAAGGCCTTAACATGGAAGTAATTGAAAAAAACATAAAATTTGAAGATTTAGTAGAAGCTGATGAAGCATTTTTTACTGGAACAGCTGTTGAAATAACACCAATAACCTCCCTAAATGGAAAATTAATAAATAAAGGTAAGAGAGGTAAAATTACGCAACAATTGCAAGAAAAATTTCAAGAAATAATCTCAGGTAATAATGCCGCATATGATAATTGGCTAACATATACAAGATAATTAATTTTGCAAAAATTAAATATAGCAATCCTTAGTTACAGAAGCGCTAAATATGGCGGAGGCCAGGGCGTCTATGTTAAAGATATTTCTATGGCGCTATCCATAATGGGGCATAAAGTTGATGTAATATCAGGCCCCCCATATCCAGAACTTTATAAAGATGTTCGTTTAATAAAATTGCCAGGATTAAATCTATTTGAAACCTTTTCATTTAAAGATAGATTTAAAAAATTAATAAAAAAAAAGAAAAAGAGCATTAATGACTATTATGAGTTTATTTCAGTATTTTTTGGAGGGTTCCCTGAAATGAAGACTTTTGGTGATAGAGCTAATAGTTTTATTAAAAATAACAATAACTACGATGTAATTATTGATAATCAATCTATAAGTTATGGGATGATTGAGATTCAGAAGAGATTGCCATTTATAGAGATCATACATCATCCAATAACTTTCGACTTTAAGCATGAGCTAGAAGCATCTAAGAAAATAAAGTATAAGATTTCAAGATACAGGTGGTACTCATTTTTGAAAATGCAAAAAAAAGTAGCTCCTCAAATACAAAGTATTATTACCCCCTCTCAAAGTTCTAAAAATGGAATAATTAAAGATTTTAAATGTAAAGAAAAAAATATTACTATAATCAATAATGGATTAGATGCTTCCGAATTTAAACCTATCGAGGGTGTTAAAAGAAACCCATTTAGACTAATCACTACTGCTAGTGCTGATGTACCACTAAAAGGATTGGATTTTTCTTTAAAAGCACTAAAAAAATTAATGAATGAATTTCCTGAGGTTCATTTGATTGTGATTGGAAAAATAAAAAAAAATGGACATACACAAAAGTTAATAGAAAAACTTAAAATCGAAGAAAAAGTATTTTTTAAATCAGATATCACTAAAACTGAGATAGTTGATCTTTATTCAAAAAGTTCTGTTGCAATAGTTAGTTCCTTGTATGAAGGTTTTGGCTATCCGGTTATAGAAGCTATGAGCTGTGAGGTTCCTTTAATTGCAACTAATGTTTCATCAATCCCTGAATTGACTAAGGAATTTGCAATTTTGGTTGATCCTAAAAATAGTCAAATGATTGCTGATTCTGTTCGAAAGGTTTTTATGGATTATCAGAAATACAAAGAAATTGCAGTCAAAGGAAGACAGCATGTCATAGAAGGTTTTAATTGGGCTAAAATTACACATGAATACGAAGATATTATTCAAAGAAAAATAAGAGAATTTAAAAAATGTTGACATTTAATTTAAATAAATACGAACTTAATGATAACGGAATTATGCTTGACGTTGGCTGTGGAGAGGGCAGACATATATTTGGTGTAATGCAAGATTATCCTCAAATGAAATGTGTTGGTTTGGACATGGACAATGCATCTCTTAATAAAGCTGAAGAGGGGTATCAGTACTTTGAGTCTATCTCAAATGCTGGTGCCGAATTCATTAAAGGATCCGCATATTCTTTACCTTTTCCAGACGAGAGCATAGATCTTATAGTCTGCTCAGAAGTCTTGGAACATCTTCATGAATACAATGATGCAGTTGATGAGATTCACAGAGTGCTAAAGCCAGGCGGTAAATTTTATGCAAGCGTTCCAGCTTCTTGGCCTGAAAAAGTTTGCTGGTCACTTTCAAAAAATTATCAAAATCAACCGGGAGGCCATTTAAGAATATTTAATCAGTTGGAATTGGTTTCAGAGATTAAAGAATCAGGATTTAAATTTCTTTCATCTGAAAAGTTTCATTCTATACATTCACCATACTGGTGGCTAAGATGTTTATTTTGGAAATCTCAAGATTCAAATTTCTTAGTAAACCTTTATAAAAGAATGCTTGAAAGACACATTCTTAAAAAACCGTTTTTCCTTAACCTTTTAGATAAGGCATTGAATCCATTGATGGGAAAAAGCTTTTCAATGTATTTTGAAAAACTATAACAATTATGCTCAAACCGCCATTAAAATTTACCACTAAAGATGATTTTGATTATAAATTTCTTGAAAATATTGGCAAATACATTGAGTCGATACAACTAGAATCAGGAGCAATCCCATCTGATGATGACATGTGTCATGATCCTTGGGACCATATCGAATCTATAATGGGTCTAAATTTTATAAAAGAAATGGACTCATCTAAACTTGCTTTCCAATGGTTAATAGAGAATCAAAACCTAGATGGAAGTTGGTACGCAAAATATAATAATTGCAGGCCTATTCAGAAAAATAAGCCCACACATTTTGGACCTTATATATCAGTAGCGGCACTTCATTTTTATAAGACTTTTTTAAACAAAGGATATCTTGAAGAGCTTTGGCCAACAATTAAATCAGCTATTAACTTTTCAATTGATCTGCAAACTTCAAACGGTACTATTCCTTGGTCAATAGATTCTAATGGAAAAACTGAAAAGGATTACCTCCTTACCGGTTCTTCATCTATCTTAAAAAGTATTGAATGCGGAATTGCTATAGCCAAGGTGCTTGGTGATGAAAACGACTGTAAAAAATGGATTAAATCTTATGAAGATTTAGCACATGCTATAAAAAATCCAGAAAATAAATTTGACTTATTAAAAGATAGAAAAAGATTCTCTATGGATTGGTATTATCCAGTTATTTCGGGGTGCCTGAATAATAAAGAAAAAATATTTTATATAGAAAAAGTTTTTGAGAAATTTTATGTAAAAGATATTGGAGTCAAATGCGTTATTGAGGAGCCCTGGATTACTGTGGCCGAAACTTGTGAATTCATAATTGCGTTAGTTATTGTTGGAAGAATAAAAGATGCAGAAAGACTTCTAATTGATGTATTTAATATTTCAGATACTGCTGGTATCCCATATATGGGATGGCAATATGAAGAAAATATTTTTTGGCCAAATGAAAGACCAAGTTGGACATCTTCTGCTTTAATTATTGCAGCAGATTCTTTATATAACTTTTCAGATGCATCTGATTTGTTTGTTACAAATCAGTCAACTTTTTATTAAACAAACAATTGTATCCACTCTTTCATATACTTTGTAGTTATTTTGAAGAGCCTTTTTATAGACTTCGTAAGGAGCTTGGCCTCCGTCTTTTGGATTTTCAAAAATGTCATGAATAACCAGTGCTCCATTGCATAGAATCATAGGTTCCCAAGAAATATAATCTGTCATCGCAGCATCTAGAGAATGCCCACCATCAATGAATACCATACCAATTGCAGATGACCATTTTGAGGCAACTTCTGAGGAATCAGAAATAATTGGAACAATATTCTTTGCTTGAAAATGATTGATATTGTTAATTAGTAATGGAAAAGTATTTACTCTATTCTTTGAAAAATCATATATTTCCTCATCGAAATACTCTTCATTAAGCTGATGTTCCTCTGATCCTAAATGATGATCAATTGAAAATACAATTTCATTATTTGCAGAAGCACCTTGTGATAAATATAAAGTTGATTTACCACAGTAAGTTCCTATTTCTAGAATTGGACCAATTTTTGAGAATTTTTTAGCCCAACTTAATAAAGCATTGCCCTCATGCTTAGGCATAAAACCTTTTACGCTATCGATATCGCTACTACTCATTTATACATATCCCTAAAGGTTGATTTAAATCTTCTATGTTGCCAAAGATATTCTTGGGGGTTTAATTTTATTTTATTTTCAATAAATTTATTTAAGTCTTCTAAGAAATTTAATTCATCAATATCATTAAAATTTAACTCTTCAATATCAAGGCATAATTTATTTTCTTTTATATAACTATTAAGAAAATACGTCTTACATTTAGTTCTTTGAATAATTTTATATGGTGCTGAAACGGTGGCTGCAGGATTTTTAAAAAAATCCACCCTCCTTGATTTATTCATTCCATAATCTTGATCTGGTGCATACAGAACTGTCTTCCCACCTTTAAGCCATTTCATAAATCTAATAGTATTTTTTCGGTCAACAACATCAACCATGCTTTTAAGTCTTCCTTTATTTTGAATTGATTGAAAATACTCAGAGTTATGTTTTCTTTCAACGCCATATATTTTGGCATGCATACCAATTATTCTTGAATCTAGTTCTAAATGTAAGGAATGCTTAAAAAACAAAAGCACGCCTTTCTCAGCACTTTGTTCTGCTAATAGTTTATCCAACCCAATTATTTCGTATTTAATATTTTTTTTTATTCTTTCGTCACTCCAAAACCATGAAATACCAGTATCAGTAAGGATATGCCCTGATAACATTATGTTTTTTTTAAAAATTTTTTTGCGTTCTGATTCGCTTTTATTTGGAAAACAAAAGTCAATATTTATTTTGCTATATTTATTTCTTTTCAAAGGAGCAATATATAAAAGAGACCCAATAATATTTGATAAAACAATATGACATACCCTTGGTAGAAGTATTAACGATCTCCAAAAAGCAATTAGAATTATTAATAATGCATTATTCATATATTATTAAGATGTATTATTACATTATTAAGGCTATAAATTATTAATGAGATTATTTTTATACAACTGTATTATATTTATCTTGCTGCCAATATTGGCAATAAGATTGTTTTTCAAAAATCTTAAAGATAAAGATTACGCAAAAAATTTTTCTCATAGGCTAGGGTTGCATAAGGGAGAATATAACCATGACTCACTATGGTTTCATGCGGTTAGTTTAGGCGAGGTAATAAGTTCTCAAGTAATCGTTAGAAAATTATTAAAGGATAACAATGTTATTCTTTCAGTTTCTACGCCTACAGGATTAAGAGAAGCAAAAAAAATTTATGATGATCGACTATTAATTGTTTATGCGCCATGGGATCTAAAATTTTTTGTTAAAAGTTTTTTAGATACATTTAAACCTAAAGCATTAATTTTATTTGAAACTGAAATATGGCCATCAATGGTTCATGAATGCTGGAAAAGAAATATGCCAGTTATATTGGCCAATGCTAGGCTTTCAGAGTCATCATCTAAAAAATACAAAATATTTAAGTCTCTTACATATAGCACTTTGAATAAATTTTCATTGATTTTAGCTCAAAGTAAAGATCATGTAGATCGATTTAAGGGTTTAGGAATTAATAATGATATTGTTGTAAGAGTTGGCTCAACAAAATTTGATTTTGAACTGGAGGAGAGTTTAGACTTAAACAGAATTACTCAAGTAAATAACTATATACTCGCTGCAAGCACACACAAAGGCGAGGATGAAGTAGTAATTGAATCTTACAAGAAGCTAAAAAAAGAATTCACTGACTTAAAACTTATTTTAGTTCCTCGGCATCCAGAAAGAGCAAATGCCATTTGTGAAATATTAATTGATAACAATATATTTTATGAAGTATCTTCAGATTTGAATTTTAATACCAACGTTAGTGATGTTATCGTAATTAATTCGACCGGACTTCTCAATTCTTTATATAAATTATCTAGAGCCTCTTTTATTGGAGGAAGTCTTTTTAGTAGATATGGTGGCCATAATATTATTGAAGCTGCATTTAATAAAAATCCTTTTATAGTTGGCCCATATATGAAAAATTTTAAAGATGTATTGGATTTGTTTTTAGCAAGAAATGCGTGTCTTCAAATAGAAAATCCTAATCAGTTATCAGACGCATACAAAAAATTACTTGAAAATAATGAATTACGAAAGCATTTAATAGATAATGCTTTAAAGGTAATAGATGAAAATCAGGGCTCATCAGAAGAGCAATACAAACAAATTAAAAATTTAATAAATTAATTACATTATGAAGTTAGTAACAGCAATAATTAAACCATTTAAAGTTGAAGAAGTAAGAGCATCTCTTGATGAGATCGGTGTCTCAGGAATGACAATGACAGAAGTAAAAGGTTTTGGAAGGCAAAAGGGGCATACCGAATTGTATCGAGGAGCAGAATATACAATTGATTTCCTTCCAAAAATTAAAATTGAAATAGCTGTTTCAGATGATATGGTTGATCAAGTCAAAACAGCTATAATTAAGTCTTCAGCTTCAGGAAAGATAGGAGATGGGAAAATATTTATTTCTCCAATCGATGAGGTCGTTAGAATAAGAACAGGTGAAACTAATGAAGACGCTCTCTAATCTTTAAATAAAAATTAATACTAAACTACCAATTGTTTTCTTATTTGGCCCAACTGCATCTGGCAAAACAGATTTAGCTATAAGGCTTGCTCAAAATTTTCCAGTTCAAATAATTAGCGTGGATTCCGTAATGGTTTATAAGGGATGCGATATTGGTTCTGCAAAACCAAGTAAAAGTACTTTAAAAAGATTTCCTCATGAGATGGTTGATATAATAAAGCCTAGCGAGATATTTACTGTTGCAGACTTTTACAGCCTAGCAAAAAAAATCATAGATAAATCACATTCAGAAAAAAAGTTACCATTATTTGTTGGTGGTTCCATGATGTATTTCAAGTCGCTATTGGATGGGATGCACGAATTACCTCAAAGAGATAACAATTTTAGGGAAAGGCTTGTAAAGCTTAAAGAAAAAAACAAAACGCATTTTTTATTTAGTTTGTTAAATGATAAAGATCCTGAGTATGCAAAAAAATTAAATAAAAATGATGAGATACGAATAATTAGAGCGCTTGAAGTCATTGAAAAAACTAAAAAACCTCTAAGCAAACTTATGAAAGAAAGCAAAAAGAATCCACTTTCTGAAGAGTATGAGATTAGTCAATTCGGAGTGTTAGATGAAAGAGAGATTATTCACGACCGCATTGAAGAAAGATTGAAGAGGATTCTGTCAGATGGCTTGGAAGAAGAGGCTTTGACTTTGTTAGAAGAATACAATATTCCAGCTAATCATCCAATAAGAAAATCTGTGAATTACAAACAGATTTTTGATTATCTTGATGGAAAATATGATAAGAAAACTTTCTTTCAAAAGGCCCTATTTGCATCAAGACAACTTGCTAAAAGACAGATAACCTGGATCAGAGGCTGGGATGAGTATACTGAAATTCAAATTAATGAGGTAAAAGTCATAGAAGATAGATTCAAAAAGATAATATCTTTACTTTAAATATGATAATAAGCCCCAACATAAGTTTATAATAGTTAAAAAAATCGAGGTAATTAAAAGTGAATTGGGAAAACAAAGACAAAGACCCGTGGGGTAACAAAAATGATGCTCCAGATTTTGACGAGCTTATGAAGAAGTTCTCATCTATTCTTGGCAGAAAAAAATCTAATAGCAATGGTTCCGGTGATGGCGGAAAAGGCGGCGGTTCTAGGTTTAGCTCTTCAAGAATTCTAATGTATGCTTTATTTGGATTTTCTATAATCTATGCATCTCAGTGTATTTATCAGCTTGATGCCTCTGAAAGAGCAGTCATTCTTAGATTTGGCTCTTTTTATGAAGAGCAAGAAGAAGGTTTGAATTTTAGGTTAGCTGGAATTGATGAAAGGTTCATTGAGAATGTTTCATTAACTAGGAGATATTCGCAAACGAATAGCATGTTAACAAAAGATGAAAACATAGTTGATGTAACTGTTTCAGCTCAATATAGGATTGCTAATTTAAAAGATTTTGTTCTAAATGTTAAAGATCCTGAGGGAAGTCTTAGAAATGCAATTGAAAGTGCATTAAGACATGTAGTTGGAGATAATACTCTTGATCAAACATTAACGGTTGGAAGAGAAAACATCGCTGTGGAGGTTCAGGCCAGACTTCAAGAATATCTTGATAATTATGAAACCGGTTTATTTGTTCAGCAAATTAACATTGAAAAGACAGACCCACCTGCAGCTGTTAAGAATGCATTTGATGATGTTGTTGCAGCACGAGAAGACAAGGAGAGGCTTCAAAATGAGGCTGAAAGATATGCTTTATCAATTGTCCCGGAGGCACGTGGACAGGCCCAAGCAAGAATAAGAGGGGCTGAAGCATACAAAGAAGAAGTAGTTGCGAAAGCTGAAGGTGAGGTTGAAAGATTTAATCAACTCCTTGCCGAGTATTTAAAAGCTCCTGAAGTTACTAGAAATAGATTATATCTTGATGCTTTACAGTCAGTTCTTTCTAACTCAACAAAAATTATGGTCGATGTGGAAGGTGGAAATAACCTACTTTATCTACCTCTAGATAAAATAATGGAAGAAAACAAAAAGAAAGGTGATGATGATGAGTAAAAAAACTTTATATATAGTACTTGGAGTGCTAACTTTTGGACTTTTTTATAACAGTTTCTTTATTGTTAGCGAAAAAGAAAGAGCAATCGTATTTCAATTTGGTGAGGCCGTGAGACCAGATATCCCAGTTGGATTTCATTTTAAAATTCCATTAATTCAAGATGTTAAAAAATACGATGCACGAATTCAGACTCTTGATGAAGAGCCCGACAGGATCCTTACTGTGGAAAGTAAATATCTTTTAGTTGATTCTTTTATTAAATACAGAATCACAGAAGTTTTAACTTTTTATAAGGCTAATAATGGAAGTTTTAATAGTCTCGATAGCTTGTTAGGGCAACGATCTGAAGCAACCTTAAAAGATAATTTTGCTACAAGAACTGTCAAAGAGGTTATTTCTGGTGAAAGAGATGAATTAATGAACATTCTTTTAACGTCACTAAATAATGAAGTAAAAGACTTGGGTATTGAAATTATTGACTTCAGAGTTAAAAGAATTGATCTCCCATCAAATTTAAGCAATTCTGTTTATGAAAGAATGAGAACTGAAAGACAAAGACTTGCTGAAGAATTAAGATCTGAAGGTAAGGAGATTGCTAGAGAAATAAGAGCAATAGCTGATAAAGACAAAGTAGTTATCTTGGCAGAAGCATATAAACAATCAGAACTTTTAAGGGGTGAGGGTGATGCTCAAGCCGCTTCAATATATGCAGAATCATTTTCACAAGATCCTGAATTTTATGAGTTCACAAGAAGTATGAAAGCTTACGTTGAGACATTTGAGAATAAATCTGATGTTATGTTAATTGACTCAGATTCTGAATTTTTTAAATATCTTAACGACAAAAAAGAAGAAAAGTAGGACTTATTTTGTCTGAAAATACTCTAATCCTAGGACTGCAATGGGGTGATGAGGGCAAAGGTAAAATAGTTGACAATCTAAGTGAGAACACTGATGTGGTGTGTCGCTTTCAAGGTGGCCATAATGCCGGCCATACTATTAAAGTAAATGGGGAAAAAACTGTTCTTCATTTAATTCCATCCGGAATACTTCATCAAAATGCACAATGCTTAATAGGAAATGGTGTCGTCTTAGCTTTAGATGCACTAGACAAAGAATTAAATGAACTTAAGAGTAGAGGGATTGAATTCAAGGATAGATTTTTTGTAAGTTCAGCTTGTTCATTAATTTTGCCTACTCACGTGTCCATAGATCAAACAAGAGATAAAAAAGAATCAATTGGAACCACTGGCAGAGGTATTGGCCCAGCATATGAGGACAAGATTGGCAGAAGGGCTATTAGGTTTGGCGACTTGGGAAATCATAATACCCTAAAAGTAAAAGTTGAACTTCTAGTTAATTACCATAATCGACTCTTAAAAGATTTATACAAAGATAAACCTCATGATGTTAATAGAGTATTGAATGAGATCAAAAAATATCAGCATTTGTATGAAGAATTCTGTGTTGATTCTCAGGACATGATGTATAACTGGATAAAAAATAAAAAAACTATTTTATTTGAAGGTGCTCAAGGAACACTGCTAGATATCGATCACGGAACATACCCTTATGTAACATCATCTAGTACAACAGCAGGAGGCGTATCAACTGGATTGGGTATCGGCCCAAAATATATAAACAAAATCATTGGAATATCTAAAGCTTATACCACCAGAGTTGGAGAGGGCCCATTTCATACTGAATTATTTGATGAAGATGGTGAGCTGCTTGCTAAAAGAGGCAATGAATTTGGTGCCACCACTGGAAGACCTCGAAGATGTGGTTGGTTAGATTTGGTAGCTCTTAAAAAAGCAGTTTTTACAAATTCTGTAACAGATTTATGCATAACCAAACTAGATGTTCTTGATGAAACAGAAACTATAAAAGCCTGCATTGAATATGATAATGACGAACCTGTATACAAAGAATTTGAAGGGTGGTTGTCTTCGACAGAGGGCATTACTGAATATTCAGAATTACCAGAAAAAGCTAAGAGATATATTGAATATATTGAAAAATTTTCAGATTGCAACGCTTCTATTATTTCAACAGGACCCTCAAGAGACCAAACGATCTTAAGATAACCTTAAGTAGACTTTAGAAATTTATCCAAACTAGCATTTATAAATTTATATGATTCTGGACTAGAAAATTTTTTTGAAAGCCTTAGAGATTCATCTATAGTTACAGGTTTATCTAAATCCCCAAAAAATATTTCATTAATAGCAAAATAAAGAATTGATTTATCAATAAGTTCGATACTTGAGTCCTTTATATCCATAGAGGTAATAGCATCCTCAATCTTCTCTTTATTTTTCTCGATTGATTTCAATGAGGACGAAAACATTTTAAAGTCTACTTTTTTTTTCTTATGCTCTTCTTTAAATTGTTTTGTTATTTTTTCAGCCTCCTGATCATCAAATAGCATTTGAAAAATAGCCTGTATTAAATACTCTCTGGTTCTAACTGCTATCTTGAAATTAGCTAGATTTTTCATTGATAAGCTGTATTAAAGATTTTGTATTATTGATTGTATTTTTTGAAAGCCTTGCTTCTAGCTGTTCCTTATTTTCAACACATATAACATTATTTATTAATGCCAAATCGCAATTATGCATAGATAGGTTAGATATAGACCTGAAGACTTCTTTAGTTACTAAATCATAGTGAGAAGTTTCACCTCTAATAACTATGCCTAAAAAAAGTATGCCTACAAATGAAGTATCTTGAATTTTGTGACTTGCTAAGGCAGCAAGCTCCAAAGCTCCAGGCGCAGTTGCAATAACGCAATCAAAATCTACAAGTATCTCTTTACATATACTTAACATTTCAGATGCATATTCTTCGTACCAAGATGTGTGAACTATTAAAATTTTTTTAGTCATTTACAAAACCTGTTATTTCAATATCAAAGCCCGATACAGCATTATATTTGGTGGGAGTTCCTAAAACAGTAATTTTCTTTAAGTCCAAAGCTCTTAAAATTTGAGAACCCACTCCAATAACCCTTCTATTACTTTTTGGTTGAATTTCTTTCTCTTCAAGCTTGCTTAACCAATAGCTCTTAGCATCAGTATAATTAATTAAAACAAATAACCCAGTTCCTTCAGCAGAAATTCTTTTTAGAGAATCCTTTATAGACCAATTTTTACCAAGTTTATCTATTCCTAAAGTGTCTTGCAGAATGCTCTGAGTTTGAACTCTAACTAGTGGTGATTCGACTGATTTAATATCACCCTTTGAAAGAGAAAAATGATATTCGTCATGTATTTTATCTCTCCATACATTTAATTTAAATTCACCAAATTCATTTTTAACATTTTTATCAAGAACAGACTCTACAGTTGCATCCATGGATAGCCTATAGTCAATTAAGTCTGCAATGGTGCCAACTTTGATATTATTTTCTTCACCAAATTTAATTAGATCATCTCTTCGAGCCATTGTTCCATCGTCATTCATAATTTCACAAATAACACCTGCAGGTTGTAACCCAGCTAATTTTGCTAAGTCGCAAGCTGCTTCAGTATGACCAGCTCTGCTAAGAACACCACCTTTCATTGCTTTCAAAGGAAAAACATGTCCAGGCTGAACAATATCTGAGGGCCTTGACTTTTTATCTACTGCTGTTTTGATTGTATGAGATCTATCTGCTGCAGATATTCCTGTCGTAATGCCTTCGGCAGCTTCGATTGATACTGTAAAAGCTGTTTTATTTGCAGCTCTATTGTTATTTGTCATCATTTGGAGATCATATTTTTGACATAAATCTGTACTCATTGGAAGACAAATTAAACCCTTGCCCTTTGATGCCATAAAATTAATAATTTCAGGAGTAACTAAATCTGCAGCGCAAACTAAATCACCCTCATTTTCTCTTGCCTCATCATCAACAATAATAACCATCTTCCCATCTTGGATATCTTGTATTATTTCTAAGATATTGCTTTTATCCATCTTTTTTAAATATTTCTTTTAAATCGGTATCAATTTTATATGAGGATTCTAATTTAAAACCATAATTTTCAATAGCATTATTTTCTTGAAACCAATTAACTCCTCTTTTTTCAAGCTTTTTTGCTGAGGTATAGACAATTAACTCGTCAACTATTCCCTCTATAAGAAATGAATTTACTAACTTTGGCCCTGCTTCTACTAAAATTGAACATATTTCACTTTCTTTATATGAATCAATAATCTTACCTAAATCATTAATTTCAAAAACATCAACGCAAGCATTTTTAAAGAATTTTGATTTATTGCTATATGGCTTGCTTGTTAATAAAATCTTTTTAGCTTGATTTAAGGAAAAATCAACACGCGCATTCATATCTGGATCATCATTTCTCAGAGTATTTCCACCAGTCAAAATAGCATCATGATCGGCTCTAATTTTTTGAACGTCATTTCTGGATGATTCAGAAGTTATAAAAACTCTTTCGGTATCAATATGAGACATGCCATCAAGTGAAGATGCAATCTTAACTGTAATGTAAGGCTTATTATTTTTATGTTTATAAAAGAAGTTCTTATTTTGTTTCTCTACAAGATCACCAAATAAACCATATTCAACCTCGATACCATTACTTTCTAGAATTTTTATACCACGACCTGCAACTTTTGGATTTGGATCAATGGCACCAATTATCACCTTTTTGAAACCTTTCTTAACTATAAATTCTGCACACGAGCCTGTTTTTCCAACGTGACTGCAAGGTTCTAAAGTGCATATTAGTGATAAATCTGAAAAGTCCTCAAATTTTTTACCTAGATGTTTTTGTGCCTCTTCAATTGCATTAATTTCAGCATGATTTTTACCATAGATCTCATGATAACCTTCTGAAATTATTTCACTACCTTGAATAATTATTGCACCTACAACTGGATTTGGTTTTGCGGTGTATTTAAATTTATTTGCCTTAGTGATTGCACGAAGCATTAGTTCTTCGTAATTCATTTTTTTAATTTTTTATTTTTAGGACTTTCCTTTTTAAGTGAGTTTATTTCCTCTGAGAAATCTTTTATATCTTGAAAATCTCTATAAACAGAAGCAAAACGAACGTAGGCAACACTATCTACATCTTTTAAAGCGTTCATCATAATTTCTCCAATTTCAATAGATTTAATTTCACGAACACCTCTTGTTCTTATTTCTTTCAAGATCTTTCCAAATACAGAATCTATTTCTTCTACAGATAAAGGTCTTTTTTCAAGAGCTCTCAACATACCTTTTTTTAATTTGGAGCCATTAAATGGTTGCCTTTCACCATTGCTTTTTATAACTCTTGGTAGAGCAAGATCAGCTGTTTCAAATGTTGTAAATCTTGATTGACAGACTTCACAAGATCTTCTTCTTCTGATTTGTGTTCCGTCAGTAACTAATCTAGAGTCAATTACCTTGGTATCTTCAGCTTGGCAAAAAGGACAGAACATTTAAACATTATATACTGGAAAATTACTTGTAAGATTATGCACTTCTTCTTTAATACTTTTTTGCAATTCCATATTTTCAAAATCATTAATAATATCTGAGATCCAATTGCTAATTTGAATTATTTCTTTTTCTTTAAAACCTCTTGTAGTTACAGCGGGGGTTCCAATTCTGATTCCAGAGGTGACAAATGGTGATGCAGGATCATTTGGAACCGAATTTTTATTAACAGTTATGTTTACATTTCCTAAAACTCTTTCTAAGTCCTTACCTGTTATACCTTTACTTCTTAGGTCAACTAGCACAATGTGATTTTCAGTTCCGTCGCAAACAATATCAATGCCATTTGACATAATTGTTTTTGCCATAATTTTTGCATTATCCATAACTTGTTGAATATAGATTTTAAATTCAGGTTCTAGAGCTTCTTTAAAACATAAAGCTTTAGCAGCAACTACATGCATTAGAGGCCCGCCTTGTGATCCAGGGAAAACAGCAGAGTTTAATTTTTTTTCTATTTCTTCATTTTTTTTGGCAAGAATGATTCCAGATCTCGGTCCTCTTAGTGTTTTATGTGTGGTTGATGTAACAACATCAGCATATGGAATGGGGGATGGATATAAATTAGCAGCTACAATACCTGAAACATGAGCCATATCAACTAAAAAATAAGCTCCAACTTCATCAGCAATTTTTCTAAATTCTTGCCAATCAATAATTCCTGTATAAGCAGAAAATCCTGCAATAATCAATTTTGGATTATGTTCCTTTGCAAGTGACCTCACCTCGTCATAATTTATATCATTGGTTTCAGGATGAAGACCATATTGAAAGCTTTTATAGTTTCTCCCAGAGAAGTTTACTTTTGATCCATGAGTCAGATGACCTCCGTGGTCTAGACTCATGCCTAAAATAGTATCGTTTGGTTCCAATAGAGCTAAATAGGCTGCAGCATTTGCGGATGAGCCTGAGTGAGGCTGAACGTTTGCATAATCTGCTTTAAAAAGTTCTTTAGCTCTCTCAATTGCAAGATTTTCTGCAATATCAACATTTTCGCATCCACCATAATATCTTTTTGATGGATATCCTTCAGCATATTTGTTTGTAAGAATAGATCCTTGTGCTTCAAGAATCCTTTTCGAAGCATAGTTCTCCGATGCAATGAGTTCTATATGATCTTCTTGTCTATTAGCCTCATATTCAAATGATGCCCACAAATCTGAATCATACTCTTTTATTGAATTTGAATTAGAAAAAATACTATCGCTTCTTGATGATTTCATGATTATTAAAATAAAGAATTTAACTCAATTTTATATTATCTAAGGCTTTTTGTGCACAAAAGGTTTTGTTCTTTTTGGATAACATGCTTTGCATATCTTGCAATTAAGGCCATAGCATGCTCTTGCTGTACAGTATTCTCTTCCCCAAAAAATAATTTGTAAATGGAGTTTGTTCCATGTTTTTTCTGGGAAAATATTCTTGAGATCTTTTTCAGTTTGTTTGACATTTTTTCCATTCGTTAAACCCCATCTTTGAGCTAATCTGTGTATATGTGTGTCAACAGCAAATGCTGGAATTCCAAAGCCCTGGCTCATTACAACTGAGGCAGTTTTATGTCCAACGCCAGGAAGTTTTTCAAGTTCTATAAAATTATTTGGAACTTCACCATTAAATTTGTTCATTAAGATTTTTGAAAGTTCTTTTATTGCTTTTGATTTTTGAGGACCTAAACCACATGATTTAATTATTTTATAAATACTATCAATTGTAAGTTTTGACATGCTTTTTGGATCTGATGCAACTGAAAATAGTTTTGGTGTTATTTTATTTACTCTCTCATCAGTACACTGTGCAGATAACAGAACAGCGATTAGCAATGTGTAAACACTATTATGATTAAGCGGGATAGGGGTTTCTGGATAAAATTTATCTAGAATTTTTATGATAATATTTGCTCTCTCAGATTTCTTCATCTTACTTATTAAATGTAGCATAATATTTAAAATCATATGAATGCAAAAAAAATTAAACAATACATCCTGAGAGTCAAACATTCATTCATTGAAGAAACTGATGAAAATAGGCGCATGCTAGATATTTATATGAAACATATAGATGGAACTGCAACTGATAATGAGATTAAAAAAGCAAATCATCAGCTTAAACAGGTTTTAAGGAGTTTCGGGCTAGGCATATTATTAATTCTTCCCTTTAGTCCTATTTCAATTCCTTACGTTTTAAAGAAAGCAAAAGATCTGGAAATTGATTTAATACCTGATTGGTATAAAGCTTTAAGAAAGGAAGAAGATAGTCTAGAATAGTTTAGATTTTATTGGAGAAATTATGAAAAATGTAGTTATTGTAGATAGCGTTCGAACAGGATTAGCTAAGTCACACAGAGGCGGATTTAATATGACTAGGCCAGATGAAATGCTAGCTCATATTATCAACGCTATGTTAGATAGGAACCCAAACTTACCCCCTGAAGATGTTGAAGATATTATTATGGGATGTGGAAATCCAGAAGGGGTTCAAGGACATAATATAGCTAGAAATGCAGCTGTTCTATCCAAGTTACCTATAACTACTGGAGGCACTACTATTAATAGATATTGCTCTTCAGGACTCCAATCAATATCAATGGCAGCAAGTCAAATTATGGCAGGGTGCTATGATACCGTCATTGCTGGAGGAGCTGAGACGATATCAATGATGAACATGAACATGGACAATTTTGTTAATGAAAGACTCGCTCAGGAATCACCAGGTATTTATTTTCCTATGGGCATGACGGCAGAAGTTGTAGCTAAAAGATATGATGTCTCAAGAGAAGCACAAGACGAATATGCATTTGAGAGCCAAATGAGAACTGCTGCAGCTCAACAGTCTGGTGGTTATGACGACGAAATTATTCCAATGGATACTAAAATGTTGTTAACAAATAAAGAAACGGGTGAATCTAAAGAAATAGATTACACAGTTGATAAAGACGAATGTAATAGACCAGAGACAACTCTTGAAGGGTTGTCATCTTTAAAACCAGTATTTGATCCAGAGAACGGATCAGTTACTGCAGGAAACTCTTCCCAATTGTCTGATGGAGCATCAGTGACATTAGTTATGTCAGAAGAAAAAGCTAAAGAACTAGATTTAAAACCAACTGCATATTTTAGAGGATTTACAACAATGGGTTGTGAGCCTGATGAGATGGGAATCGGACCAGTGTATTCAGTCCCTAAACTTTTAAAAAACTATAATTTGTCTATGGAAGATATAGATATATGGGAGCTAAATGAAGCTTTTGCTGTCCAAGTTGTATATTGCAGAGATAAACTTGGAATTCCAATGGATAAATTAAATTTAGATGGAGGCTCAATCTCAATCGGGCATCCATTTGGCATGACCGGATCAAGACAAGTAGGCCATTTAACTCGCCAACTACAAAATCTAGATAAACAATTTGGTATTGTAACAATGTGTATTGGTGGCGGTATGGGAGCCAGCGGATTGTTCGAAAGATACCCTTCTTGATATCTGAATCAGATATCCTTAGATCTTTTCAACATTTAGTTGAAAAAAATGATAATGATTTTGTTGTTATTGGATCTGGTGATGATGCGGCAGTAATAAAATCTCAAAAAAAAGATTTAGTTCATTCAATTGATATATCTAAAGAGGGTACTCATTTTCCAAATAATTCCAGACCTGAAGATATTGCTTATAGATCGATAGCTGTTGCTTTAAGTGATTTAGCCGCTATGGGAGCATACCCGTCATTTATAACAGTTGGCCTAACATCAAATAAAACAAATATTAAATGGTATAAGGATTTTACTAAAGGATTAGAAAAAATAATCAAGGAATATGATATCGCATTAGTAGGAGGTGATATCACATTTGGTGATTTAAATATTTGTATAAATGTTTTTGGATATCCTTACATAAAACCTCTCCTTAGATCGACTGCAAAACCAAATGAGCTAATCTATATTACAGGTACTCTTGGAAAAGCCCGAAAGGGTTTAAAAGATTGGAAAAATAGCAAAAAATCTATATATCAAGTAGATTTTTTTAGACCAAAAGTACGATTTGATATGGCTGAATTTATTTCAAGTTTTGCTTCCTCTTGTATCGATATTTCGGATGGGTTAATTAAAGACTTAGGTTCCATATGTAAATTATCGAAGGTAGGCGCAATCTTAAAATATGAAGATATACCCATAACAGATGATATAAAGGATCTCTTTCATGGTGATGATTATGAGTTATGTTTCACATGTGCAGAACAATTTAAAGAAAAACTAAAGACAAAAGGCTTGAAACCTATAGGAAAAATAGTTGAAGGTCTTGATATCAAATTGTTAAAAGAAAATAAAAGAGTTAAATTTACAAAAACTGGTTGGGATTCTTTTGAATAATGTTGTTAAAATTGTAAGAAATGAGTAAATTCCCAGATCTGAAAAGACCTTTTGATTTTATTGCTAGTCTTGGTGGTATTGGATTAATTCCGTTTGCTCCAGGTACATTTGGGAGCATCTTTGCTTCAATTATCTTTGTAATACTTTCACATGTTGTAGATATGCTAATATTTACAGCATGCATGGTTTTAATTGCTATATGGGTATGTGAACAAGCTTCTAAAAATCTAGCACAAAAAGATCATAAATCTATTGTAATTGACGAGTTGGCTGGTATGTGGGTTGCTCTTATACCAGTCCTATATTTTGCTTCAAATCAAGACGAAAGAATTATATATACTTGTCTCGCTTTCATATTTTTTAGGATTTTTGATATATTAAAACCATTCCCAATATCATATTTTGACAAAAAATATAAAAATGGCTTTGGTATCGTTTTTGACGATATTATTGCTGGAATAATTTCAGCAACTTTCAGTTCGCTTATAATAGTTTTTTTAATTTAGATTTTATCTTATCTGAACTAAGCCCAGCTTCATCCAACATCTCATTTCTTGAAGCATGGTCAATAAATTTATCAGGTATGCCAAATAAAATAGATTTAATATTTATTCCATTTTTAGAACAGAATTCTTGAACAGCACTTCCAGCCCCACCCATGATTGATCCATCCTCAATAGTTATAAACCATTCTGCTGTTGATAAATATTTCTTTAAGATTTCACTATCTAATGGTTTTACAAATCGCATATCAATTAATGTTAATTCTAAAGTATTTGCAACATCGATAGCTTCTTCTATAAGAGCTCCAAAATTTAAGACCACTATATTTGGATTACCCTCATTAATTAATTTTGCTTTTCCTATTTCGTAAGGTTCTAAATCTTTATTAATTTTTACATTTGAGCCAACACCTCTTGGATATCTTACTGATGAAGGACCTTTGTGAAGATATGCTGTTGTTAATAGGTGTCTTGCTTCATTTTCGTCTGATGGAGTGCAAATAATCATATTAGGTATACATCTTAAATAAGCAATATCATAATTGCCCGAATGAGTCGGGCCATCTTCACCAACTAGACCTGATCTATCTAGTGCAAACATAACATCCAGATTTTGAACGGCAACATCATGAATTAGCTGATCATAAGCTCTTTGGAGAAATGTTGAATATATTGCAACTACAGGCTTCTTTTTTTCACAAGCTAGCCCAGCTGCAAAAGTTACAGAATGCTGTTCAGCAATTGCAACATCAAAATATCTATCAGGAAATTTCTTACTAAAATTTACCAATCCAGAACCTTCTCTCATTGCTGGAGTTATTCCTATAAGGTCTCTATCTTGCGAGGCCATATCAACAATCCAATCACTAAAAACATCTTGATATTTCTTTTGTTTAGGCCTTTTATCATTTAACGAATTTATTTTTCCAATTGCATGAAATCCAATTCTATCTGCCTCAGCTTGATCTAATCCTGCTCCTTTTTTTGTTATGACATGTAAGAATTGTGGACCATCAAATTCTTTTAAATTAGATATTACATCTCTTAATTCTTTGATATTGTGACCATCAATAGGCCCAATATAATTTAATCCAAGTTCTTCAAAAATTGTACCTGGCGCAACCATTGCTTTCATTTGAGATTCTACTTTTCTAGCAAGGTGGTGAGCTTGTGGTAGTGGTTTCAAAAAGCTTGCTCCACTTTTCTTAATGCCTTTGTATATTTTCGATGCCCATATCCTTGAAAAATAGTTTGATAAACCTCCAATATTTTCAGAAATAGACATATCATTATCATTTAAAATTATTAGAATATTTGGTTTTAAGTGCCCCGCATGACTCAATGCTTCAAATGCCATTCCAGCTGTCATAGCCCCATCTCCAATAACCGCAATATGTTTTTTGTCTGGATTGGATTTTTTTGACCCAATAGCCATACCAAGAAGGGCGCTGATAGATGTACTTGAATGCCCTACACCAAATGCATCATATTCACTTTCATTTCTTGAGGGAAATGGAGCCAATCCACCCTTTTTTCTGATTGTTTCAATCTGATCCTTTCGTTCTGTAATTATTTTATGCGGATATGCTTGATGTCCTACATCCCAAACTAGGTTATCAAATGGCGTATTAAATAAATGATGAATAACTATAGTAAGTTCTATTACACCAAGACCACCACCCAAATGACCACCGCTTTGACCAACAGAATATAATAAGAATTCTCTTAATTCGTCAGACAAAGTCTGCAGTTCATTTATTGAAAAAGTTTTTAAATCTGAAGGAGTATTTACGCTATCTAATAGTGGTGTGCTTGGTCTTTTAGAAGGAATTTGTTTGAAGATTCTCAATTTATTTATCTCTATAAGCAATATATTTTGCTAATTCTATCAGCATATCAGCCTTAGTTGAGCTTAGAGTTTCTATATCTGCTATGGCATTTTCAGAGAGGCTTTTTGATTTTTCTATAGCATTATCTATGCCAACAACACTCGCATAGGTGGATTTATGATTTTTTATGTCAGAATCAGTACTTTTTCCAAGTGTTTCTCTATCAGATGTTATTTCTAGAATATCATCTGTAATTTGGAAGGCTAGGCCTATTTTTTTTCCGTAAGAATTTAGAATTTCCTTCGCTTTCTTATTAGTATTTCCTATTTGACCAAACGTCACTGAGCATTCCATCAATTTACCGGTCTTAAGAGAATGGATATTTTCTATGGATTCCTTATCAATTAATTTTGATTCACTTTCAATATCAAGATACTGACCATAAACCATTCCATTTTTTCCACATGCTGATGCAAGAGATTTAATTGCGATTATTTTTTCATTAGATGAAAGATCATTATCATCTGATATTATTTCGTAAGACAATGCTTGTAATGCATCTCCAGCAAGTATTGCATTCGCTTCTCCATATTTGATATGCGATGATGCTTTTCCTCTTCTTAGATTATCGTTATCCATTGAGGGCAGGTCATCATGTATAAGCGAATAAGTGTGCATTAGCTCGATTGAAGTTGATAAATTTATAAGAGATCTATCAGAAATATTATTGTTTATCTTTCCTGACGCACAGACTAATGAGGCTCTAATCATTTTGCTTTCAGCTAGTGCAGAATATTTCATAGCTTCTTCAATTAAATTTGAATTACCGATATATTTCTCAATATTAGAGGAAACTTGATGTCTTGTATGAGACATAAATTGTTCGAGCATTTTAATTTAAGATTTATCTATTTCTATTGACGATCCGTCATCTAGCAATTTTTTTATTTTCAACTCTGCATCTTGAAGTTGTTTTTGACACTGCTTTACAAGGTTAACTCCTTCTTCAAATGATTTTACTGAATCTTCAAGATTAATATTTTCTTCTTCTAATTTTTCTACAATAGATTCAAGTTCTTTAAGTGATGACTCAAAATCTATTTTTTTATCTTCTTTAGCCATTATTTATTGTATGTCATTAACATGTGTTTTAAAGTATTTTTTATATTCATTTTTTAGTGCGTGGGGGAGTGAAAGCACAGCTGGAGTTAATATTAAGGTCATAAATGTACTAAAACCGAGTCCCCATACAATTGAAATGGCAAGATTTGACCACCAATCAACAACTCTACTGCCAATTACAATATCCCTTGAAATAATATCAACACTTATTCCCATAGCTAAAGGTAATAAACCAAAAATCGTTGTTAGTGACGTTAATATAATCGGCCTAAGTCTTTGTTTGCATGCATTAATGATATGAATTGATTGATCAATTTGAGGTGACTCTGCCTTTAATTTATTAAAGGTGTCTATTAATACAATATTATTATTTACTACAATACCTGCAAGAGTAACAATAGAAATACCCGTCATTGTAGTGCTAAATGATTTTCCGGTTATAAGAAGTCCTAGCAAAACTCCCACAAAAGAAATGGTAACAGCAGACAGAATTATAAAAGATTGATAGAAGCTATTGAATTGTGTTATCAGCATTAACAACATCATAAATATAGCTGAAATTCCCGCGATAATTATAAAATTATTAACATCTTCAGTTTCCTCAGCCATGCCGCTAAATTGATAGCTTATTCCCGGTCCAAGGTCTTCAGACTCTAACCAATTATTAAGTTCTTTTATTTTGATAGAAACTTTGGATTCATCTTCTGTTCCAGCACCAATTTCTTGGAAATACTTTCCATTTTTTCTATTTACAGTTTGTCTATTTTCTTTTGGGACAACTTTAACAAACGAACTGACTGGAACTGTTCCTTGTCTAGTAACAACATTTAAATCTCTTATACCAGTGATAGTTCTATCTGATTCAGGAAATCTTGCTCTAATTTCAACTTCGTCTTTTGCATCATCTGGCCTATATTCTCCAACCTTAAAACCAGATGTTAGCATTTGGACCAACGCCCCAACATCACTCACACTCACGCCTAATTGGGCTGCTTTTTGCTTATCAACCTCGACACTCCACTCAACTGATGGAAATGCTTTTGATGAAAAAATATTGTTAAGATCTGTCATGTTATTACGCATATAATTTTCGATTTTCGTAACAGCCTCATTAACTTGTTCTTCAGTATCTCCATAAATATCTAATTCAATAGGGGAGTCAAAAGAAGGACCGCCTTCATCTGCCTCAATTTCAACAGTTATCCCAGGTAAGTCTTTAGTAGATTCTTTTAAAAGGTCCATGATTTCAAAACCAGATATCTTTGTTTGTGATGGCTCTAAAGTTTCTATAAAACCGCCACCGACCCTATCTGAACCTGATTGCCACCAATCTGAACCAGATCTAAGATAAACATTTTTAATGCCTTCAACCTCTAAAAATCTTTCTTCAACCTGTTCAATAATTTCTTTAGTTTCTAGAGCAGAAAAATTACCTCTCGCTTTAACGGTAACATTAGCTTGAATTGGGTCTACGATAGCAAAATATATAGTGCCCATGCCTGAAATTGAGTAGCTTAATATTATGATAAGCAAAATGGAGATAACAGCTGTTACGGTCTCAATAGGATTTCTTACAAATCTTTTTATGTATTTACCGTACCAATTAGTTAATTTTACAAATATCGAAGTATGACCATCATCATTATTTAGAGCTGATTCTTTTTGTCCAAAATATGCGCCTAACACAGGAATCACAATTAAAGAGTAAAATAAAGAAGCCGACAAAACGAAGAAAATAGTTATAGGAAGATATTTCATAAATTGCCCAGTAAATCCAGGCCAAAACATCATTGGTATAAATGCAGCAAGCGTTGTACCTGTTGATGCTATTATTGGATAAAACATTCTTTTAGAAGCTAGAGTGTAACCCTCAACGCGTGATAGACCTTCGGAGATCTTCTTGTCAGCATATTCTGTAATAACTATTGATCCATCTATTAACATTCCCATACCAAGAAGTAATCCCATCATAACCAGGAAGTTAACTTCCATATTAAGAGTGTATAAAATTAAGTATGTCATTAAGAAGCAGAATGGAATCGAAAGCCCAACCAACATAGATACCCTAGTTCCCATGCTTGCTATTACAAGTACCATTATCAATACCACAGCAGCAATGATATTGCCGTTAAGCTCTTTTACCATTAGGCTTGCATATATTGTGTCATCATTTGAAACTACAATATTTAAATTTTGTGGAAGAGTTTTTTCAAAATCTAAAAGTACTTCTCTTATAGCGTTTGAAGCATCTATTGCATTTGCACTTTCTCTTAGAGAAATTTCTAAAGTTACAGCATCTTCACCATTCACTCTCGCATAAGACGTAAAGTCTTTAAATGTCCTTTTAATGACCGCTATGTCACCAAGGGTAACAATCGCATCATTTGTAACTTTTACAGGGATTGCATAAACATCTTTAGCAGACTCAATAATACTTGGAACTTCGATATTAAAACTGCCCCTTCCAGTATCTTGCTTACCTCCTGGAATAATAAGATTGTTATTTGAGACAGAGTAATATATGTCAGATAATGTAACCCCATACGATTCCATTTTTGCTTTATCAATCACTCCCTCAAGAACTTCCTCTGGAGCTCCGGTCATTCTTACTTCAAGAATTTGCTCAATTGGTTCAATCTCATCTTTAAGCTCTCTGGCATAAAAAACTTTCTGCCTAACAGAACTCCCTCCAACTATACTAATGTTCATTACCGGGAAACTTGCTTCACTATATTCCTGAATCTGGGGATCTTCTGCCTCAAGGGGGAGTTGATATTTAATTTCTTCAACACCTTGCTTTACATCAACTAAAGCTTTGTCAATATCAAAACCAACCTCAAACTCAAGAAATACTCTCGCATAACTTAAATAGCTGGTAGACCTTATACTCTTTACGCCTGTTACATTTTTTAATCTATTTTCTAGTGGTCTTGCTATTAAACGAGATGTATCTCCTGGAGATGCACCATCTAAAAACACAGAAACAGTTATAAAAGGCAATTGGACATTAGGGGAAGCTGCAATTGGAATTTCCTGTCTTGCATAACTTCCTGCAATAATTACCATGAAGGCAACTAATAAAGTTGTTTTTGCTTTATTTATAGCAAAGTCAATTATTTTGATCATAAACGATTAGTAATGACTTCTTGACCGTCTTCAACAAAACCTTGTCCTTGAATTATTATTTCAGCCTTTTCAGGAATTCCAGTAACCCATAACCCATCCTCTGAGTCCTCTAAGATTATAACTTCTGTAAACTCAGCATATTTACCTTCATTTACAATTCTTATTCCTAACTTACCTTCATCATTTAAAAGCAAAATAGAAGGGGATATTTTGTGAGCTTTTACCTTGTCTATCTCAACACTTATCTCTGCAGTAAGACCATCTTTAACTCTGCCATCAGAATTTTTTATTTGAGACTCAATACTGAAAGTTCTTGTATCTGGAGATGCACTTTTTGAAACAAAAGTAAGCTTACCAGTAACGCTTTGCCCGGTTACAAGCTCAACAAATACTTTTTGGCCGATACGAACCTTGTTAATGTCATATTCAGGAACTCCAGCAATCAACGTTATTGGATCTAATTGGATTATAGTTGCACATACCTGACCTCTTTCTAAGAAATTTCCCGGTTTGACAATTTGCTCAATAAATCCTGAAAACGGAGCTTTTACCTCTGTTCTATTAAGCTCAACCACACCCAGACTGCACAAAACAGTATCTCTTTCAACGTATGCGCCCTGAATAGCTCCAATTTTTACAACCTCACCAGATGTTTTCGCTTTAACATTTATTCTTTTTTCAGATTTTGTTGATGCTTTAAGCTTTATTAATGGTTGATACTCTACCGCTTCACTTAATAATGTTTGAACATTAAATAAATCACTTGATTCAACAGGTTTTGGGACCTCATCATTTTTAAAAAAACCTGAGATCATCCATAAAAGTATAGGAATGAGGATATATAAAGATATTCGAATATTTTTTGTTATTTTCATGATGTGTAATTGTTATTACTATCGACATACATAGTGCCAATAGTTTATTTTTTTAAACCTTGTGTTTGTTCCTAAGTTTTTTAAATAAATCTTTATTTAAGGGACTAAGTTTTTCTTTGCCTTCATTGTTATTAATAATAAATTTCTTTCCTTCTTTTGCGCTTCTTTTTAGAGAGGTAAAAGTTTTTTTAAATAATTGAAAAGTCTCATTAGTATTTCTTTCATTTAGTATATTCCAGCCGACTTTTTTGCCTGTGTAAAAAACGATAGGATGAGACCAATTAAACTCTTTTCTAGGTTGATATGATCGTCTTGCCTCAACGTATGCTTCTTCAACAGATGGAAAGCCATCATCTTTATTAATATCATCACAAGCCTTAAGTAAATCTGTTAAAGTTGGGAGATAAGACTGCGAAACAATAACACTTTCAACTCCTTCAAGAATGATTTCCGCTGGGATATTTTTCAAGCTAATTGCCCAAAGTTTTTTACCCTCTTTTAATTTTTCGTCTGTCCCAAAAACTTTGTAAAATTGATAATGATAAGCCAACTCAAGTTTTAGAAACAATGAGTCAATTGCTTTAATTAAATCCTCTTTAGTCGAGGCTGATTTCGCTTGCCCATGTTTTATCATTTTTTCTTGCTTTAAAATCTTTTGAGTATTGTCCTGGCTCAGAATATTTCTTATTTTTTTCATTATCAGTCATATTACCATTAATCATATGTCGTCTTTTAACATGATCAATAAATTTAGAATTCCAAGTTGTAAAAGCTGAGCCTTTATCTTTCCAATATAGAATAAATTCTCTAAGGTATTTTAACGCAGAATCTTTTGTAATTTCTGATAAATTTAAAATATCAAACACATCATCATCAGGAAACCACGTTTCATCAATCGTATAGGGAAGGCTTTTACTAGAATTATTCTCTTTTGCCCACTCTCTTCTAATAAAGTCTAGAAAAGTAATATTCCAGTTATTTTTCTTTTGGCCTCGTTCAGTCCAATATATTTTAAATTCTTTTAATTTTAGGCTAATAAAATTACTTGTAATTTCAGTCATCTTAATTATCTCAAGAGTATCATCTGACGGACTCCAATTGCTTTCTATTTTTCCAGACTCTGATGTTTGAGGAGGTTTTTTAACAAGATAATCATCATTTTGTGCTTCTCGATTTAACTCAATAAGATTAAATTTATTTAATTTATTAATCGATTCTTCTATTTTTTCTTGATTAATAAATGGCAAATCCTTCACTAGGGATTCAGTAATATTTTCATTAGATTTAACTCTTTTGAATTTATTTTCCATGAATAAATTAAGGATAATGGCGCACTCTAGTCCCAATGTCTCTGCAACTTCTTTTGAAAATGATAAGCTTTTTTCTTCTTTCTTCAATTAAGTTACTTACCTCTCTTGGCAATAATGGCATCATTAAGCATCTGCAAACACATTAAGGTATCATCCCAACCCAAACAAGCATCCGTAATACTTTGTCCGTACTTAAGGGTTTCTGTAATTTTTTGATTTCCCTCGTTTAAGTGGCTTTCAATCATAACTCCTTTTATGTTGCGACTGTTGTTAACAATTTGATTACAAATTGACTCAACAACAGGAATCTGTTGTTTAAATTTCTTTTGGCTATTTCCATGACTTGCATCAATCATGATTGATTCGTTTACTTCTGCTTCTTTTAATGCAGTTAAAGTGTTGTTAACTGATTCAGAATCATAGTTAGGTGTCTTTCCTCCTCTTAGTATAATATGAGCATCATTATTTCCAGCTGTTTTAAGCATAGCAATATCAGACTCTTTTGTTGCACCAAGAAAAACGTGTGAATGATTTGCAGCTTGAATTCCATCTATAGCAGCTTTTAGGCTTCCGTCAGTTCCATTTTTTATGCCAATAGGACATGACAAACCTGAAGCAAGTTCTCTATGAATCTGACTCTCAGCTGTTCTTGCGCCAATCGCTCCCCATGAAATAACATCTGTAACATATTGTGGCGAGATTGGATCAAGGAATTCAGTGCCGGCTGGCAACCCTAACTCTGCAATATCAATCAATACCTTTCTTGCCAATTCAACACCTTTAGCAATGTTATATGTCTCATTTAGGTCTGGGTCATTAATTAAACCCTTCCATCCAACTGTTGTTCTAGGTTTTTCAAAATAAACTCTCATTATGATCAATAAATTCTCATTAAATTTCTTAGTTTCATTTGATAATTTTTTTGCATACTCAATTGCACTTTCTGGATCATGAATTGAACAGGGCCCAACAACAACAAATATTCGATCATCTTTATCATGAAGAATTTGACTAACTTGATTTCGCGTTCCATACACGAGCTTAGCAATATCATCATTTATTGGATATTTATTAACTAACTCATATGGAGCAGGCACTTTTCTCCTATCAATAATTCTTGTATTGTCAGTTGAATAATTCATATAGCTCTATTTTATATCTCTTATTTGCAAATGATTAAATATTATTAAATGAAAGCGCAACAATAGAAACAATTAAAGTTAAATTATTTGTTAATAATTTTATTATTTATATTGAATAATTTAAGGAAATGCACAAGATATTGTATTAAAATAGGTAAAACTTACACTATATAGTGTTTATATATGCAAAATAATAATCTTGCGCAGCTTGAATTTCCAACTGTAATGGGACAGCAGTTTCAAGAGATGCCAGGCGATCTCTTCATTCCTCCGAATGCTTTGGAGATTTTTCTTGAATCATTCTCTGGGCCATTGGACCTTCTTTTATATTTAATTAGAAAAGAGAATATTAATATTCTTGATCTAGACGTATCTAAAATAACAGATCAATATCTAGAATATATAGAATTAATGGATTCATTAAAACTTGAGTTAGCAGCAGATTATCTTGTTATGGCTGCAACCTTAGCTGAAATTAAATCTAGGTTAATGCTCCCAAGAGAATCATTTGAGGAAGAGGAAGAAGACCCAAGATCAGATCTAATAAAAAGATTGCAAGAGTATCAAAGGTTTAAAAATGTCTCTGAGAAAATTGCATTAATTCCTAGAATTGATAGAGATTTTTTTACTGTTTCAGCAAAGTTACCAGAGTTAAATAAAGAAAAAATTATAGAAATATCATTAACAAAAGAGGAAGTATACAATTCATTCATTGAAGTTTTAAATAGACCTAATTATAAAACTAATCATCAGATAGATTTTGAGGAGCTTTCAACAAAAGAGCGCATTCAAATTATCATGGATATTTTAGCCAAAACAAATGTAATAAGATTTTCAAAAACACTAAAAAAAAATGAGGGCAAGAAAGGAATTGTTGTGACATTGTTAGCATCTTTAGAGCTGGCAAAGGATGGTTATGTTGAGCTTATTCAAAATAAGAGCGAAGAATTATTTTTAAAATCATCTGGGAGAATATAAATTGAATATCAATATGATAAATTCTATTGAGGCATTGCTTTTCGGAGCCGGTAGGCCAATAACTTTATCAGAAATTAGAAGCATTCTTAGTAATAATGGTAGCAATATTGAATTATCAGATATAAAGAAAGCATTAAATTTCCTAGAACAAAGATACATAGACACATCTATAGAAATTCATGAAGTAGCCTCTGGTTATAGACTTCAGATTAAACAAGATCATAGTTCATATCTGGCAATCCTATGGAATGACAAGTCGCCTAGAATATCAAAAGCTTTAATGGAGACTATCTCAATCATTGCTTATAAACAACCTGTAACAAGGGGTGACATAGAGGATATTAGAGGTGTTTCGGTAAGTACAAGAAGTATAAGATCATTATTAGAAAGAAATTGGATCAAAGTTTCAGGTTATAGAGATGTCCCGGGAAGACCAGCTTTATATGTAACAACAAAAGACTTTTTAGATGACTTAAATTTAAAAAATATCTCTGACTTACCAGAATTACCAGAAATATCTGATTCTTTTGGAAATGATGCACTTTCAAAAGTTGTTTGAATTATGGCAGAAAGACTGCAAAAATTTCTGGCTAGATCTGGCATAGGATCAAGAAGAAATTGTGAAGAATTAATTAAATTAAATAAAGTTCTCGTAAATGGGCAAATTGCAAAAATTGGATGCTCTGTAAGTCAAAATGATATTGTTGAATATGATGGAAAAACATTATCTTTTGAAAAAACTGAAACAAAGCTTCTTGTACTTAACAAGCCAGAAGGAGTTCTTTCTTCAAATAAAAGAGAAAAAGATATACCAATAGTTTTTGATTTTTTGCCGGAATCAAAGCCTAAGACAAGGTGGATATCTGTTGGAAGACTTGATATTAATTCATCAGGATTGATGTTATTCACTAATAATGGAGAGTTTGCAAATTTTTGCATGCACCCTTCATCAATGATTGATAGAGAATATCTAGTAAGAGCTCGAGGTGAATTCTCAATTGAAAAAAAGAATAAAATGCTAGAAGGAATTTTTATTGACGGCGAGAAGTATCAACTAACAGATATTGTAGAAGGAGAAAAACATTCATCAAACCAATGGTTTTCTGTTTGTTTAATGTCTGGTAAAAATAAAGAGGTAAGAAAAATTTTTAATGCATTTGATTTAGAAATAAGTAGATTAAAGAGAACCAGATTTGGGCCTATTTTTCTTCCATCTAGTTTAAAAATTGGTAAAACGATGGAATTATCTAATAAAGAGATAGATTCTATAAAGGGTTATGGAAGATAAAAAAGCATTCGAATTTTTATATAAGAAAGCTATTCAAAATAACCACAAAGAATTAGCTAATCATATTAAAAGAATTGGACCATTGAAGATCAAGTTATCAAAAATGAGCTTTGTTGATCATCTCTCAAAAATAGTAGTTGGGCAACAGCTTTCGGTTAAGTCTGCTGCTGCAATATGGGCAAGAACTGAGATTTTGTTGAAAGCAAATAAATACAAGAAACCTAATGAGAAATTAAATATAAAATTTAAAAAAGCAGGGCTATCTAGGCAAAAAATCGAGTATCTTAACGGTATTATTTTTAATAAAGAGATAATCAATGTCACAAAAAAGGAATTAAAAAATATGACACCTTCAGGTTTTTTTGATTTCTTAATAAAAATAAAAGGAATTGGTCCATGGTCTATCGAGATGTCTAGAATTTTTTATGTGGGTGATTTAGATGTTTTTTCTATTTTAGATCTTGGTCTAAAGAATGCTCATTTAAAAATGTTTGACATAAACAGTTATAACGAAGATTTCTATATGGAATTCAGTCCATACAGAAGTTATATGTGCTTGTATATTTGGAGAGTTCTTGAGGATGAAAATGTAACGATATGATCTATATTTTGTCCCCAAATTCAATATATATTTTTGAAGATGAGATACTTTTTTCAGACAACATCCACAGGTAATAATCAATTAACTGATCAGGTTCTTTAATTGAATTAGGATCTTCAGCAGGAAACGCTGAAGCCCTCATTTCTGTTCTTGTTGCTTTAGGATTAAAGTTGAAAACCTTAAATTCTTGAATGGGACCAAGTTCTTCTTTTAAAATCTCGGATAATGCTTTTACTCCAGCTTTTGAAACTGAGTAAGCTCCCCAATATGCTTTGCCCTCAATAGCCACACTAGTAGAAGTAAAAATTAATCTAGGTAATTGAGAATTCCTAAGCAGAGGTATCATGTATTTAGATAAAAGGAATGAACTTGTTAAATTTGTGCTTAAAGTTTTTTCCCATACATTCAAGTCATAATCTAATATCGAAGACATTTTACCTAAAATCGCTGCATTATTTATCAATGCATCCAGACAGTCATAATTTTGAGAGACTGCATTTGCAATTTCTTGAGCCTTATTTTCGTCAAGTTTTTCGAGGTCACATCTTAATATACAAGGTTCTGTTTTGTATTTTTCTTTAATTTCGTCATATATTAAATCTAATTTTTCTTCATTCCTTGAAAGCATTATCACATTTGCACCGAAACTACTAAGTTTGTATGTAAGGAATTTTCCGATACCTTTTGAAGCGCCTGTAATGAGTATATTTTTGTTTTTTAAATTATTAAATTTGCTATTCATAGTTATACTTTTATCTTTGAGATAATTTCGTTTACTTCATTTACATATTCACAGTCATACATTTTTTTAGATGCTTCTGAAAGAGAATATCCATACAAACAACCAATAACAGAAACTCCTGCTGAAATGCCAGCTTTTAGATCATTATGGTGATCACCAAGAAATATCACTTCACTGGGACTAACATTAAGTTTTTTACATGCTAAAAATATACCCTCTGGGTCTGGTTTAGAAATACTTACATCATCAGGACAAACTACTATTTTTATATTTTTTAGCTTTGTAAATGAATCTATTATAGGATCAGCATATTCGCGATATTTATTAGTAACAATGCCGTAAATAATTTCTTTATCATCGAGATAGTTGAGTAATTTCTCTATACCGTTAAAGAGACGCGTACTTCTTGTAAGATTGTTTTTATATTCGAGCAAGAATTCATTTTTATATTTATTAAACTCTTTATCACTTTCATTAATCTTAAATGAGTATCTGATTAATTTAGATGAGCCTTCTGAAATATATGTCCTTATTTCATCAGCTGTTATATTTTTTTTGTTATGACGAGTAAGCACATTATTTAATGAAGTAATAAAGTCTGGAGCAGTATCAATAAGAGTTCCATCTAAATCAAATAATACAAGTTTAGTTTTAGCTTTTTCTTGCATACATTAAATAATTAACACCAAGATCATTATTCAAATGAGCTTTATGATTAATAGGATTATAAAACATACCCCTTGTTTCAATTAATTCAGCATTAGCATGCCTAATAAAAGACCCTAGTTCAGAGGGCTTAATGAATTTACTGAACTCATGAGTTCCTTTTGGAAGAAGTTTAAAAATGTATTCCGCACCTACTATTGCTGTAATCCACGACCTAGGATTTCTATTTATTGTCGATAGAAAAAGCGTACCACCAGGTTTAAGCAGGCTTACACATGTCTTTACAAGATTTTTTGGATCAGGAACATGCTCTAAAACTTCTAAACATGTCACAATATCATAAGATTCTGAACATTCTTCATTTAATGCCTCAGCTGTTTTTTCAAAGTATGAAATATTTTTATTATTTTCTTTAGCATGAACCTTTGCAACCTCTATGCCAGGTCCGGCTGCATCAATACCAGTCACTATGCCTCCAAAGTCATGGAGAGCTTCAGATAAAATACCACCACCACAACCAACATCTAGAATGTTCTTATCAGTTAGATCAGTTTTGGTTTTAATGTAATTAGCTCTTAATGGATTAATAACATGAAGAGGTTTAAAGTCACCGTTTTCGTTCCACCAATCTGCAGCAAGATCAGAAAATTTTTTTACTTCTTGTTTGTCTACATTTTCCATTTGTTTATTTTAACCTTTTAAATTTAATAAAAAATAAATAAAAATATAAATTCTGTAGCACAGCTACAAGCCATAACTAGAATAATTACCAGCCTTACTGATATTTTAATTATGTTGACTTGAATTCATTGTTAATATTAAATTCACTACATAATTACATAAATTTTAAAAGTGATAATTTCAGCAATAAAATCATACAGCTCAAGTGATAAAAGATCACCAATTCATAAGGATACTGTAAAAACATTATTAGATCTTGGTATTGAGTTATGGTTTGAAGAAAGTATTGGGGATGGCATAAATACAAGTGATAGTGTTTTTGAAAAGATTGGTTTGCATAGGCGAAGTAGAGAAGAATGTTTGAAAAACTCTGATTTAATTATTACTAACCAAGCTCTCAACAAAGATGAACTAGGCTTGATGAAAAACAATTCAACAATTCTAGGAATGGTAAATCCTTTCAATAACAAAGATTTAATAGACACATGTTCTAAATTGGGTATTAATTTAGTTAGTATGGAATTCATACCAAGAATCACAAGAGCGCAAAAGATGGATGTATTAAGTTCTCAAGCAAACCTTGCTGGATATGTTGCTGTCATCGAATCTGCTAAAAATCTTTCAACTGCTTTACCAATGATGATGACTGCAGCCGGAACCCTTAAGCCTGCAAAAGTTTTTGTAATAGGAGTTGGTGTTGCTGGTTTGCAAGCGATTGCAACAGCTAAAAGACTTGGTGCAAGAGTTGAAGCTTTTGACACAAGAGATGTTGTTGAAGAACAAGTAAATTCATTGGGAGCAAAGTTTATTAAGATTGATTTAGGCGAAACTGGTGAGACCGATCAGGGATATGCTAAAGAATTGACAGAAGAGCAAATTAACAAACAAAAAGATTTACAAGCAAAAGTTTGTGAGAAGTCAGATATTGTAATTACTACTGCTCAACTTTTTGGAAGACCAGCCCCGCGCTTAATTGATAATAAAACGATAGATCGAATGAATCCAGGTAGTGTTATTTTTGATATGGCCGTTGAAACAGGGGGAAATGTAGAAGGATCAGAAGTTGATAAAATAATCGAGCGAAATGGAGTAAAAATTATCGGCATATCTAATCTTGCATCAAAAGTTTCAAACCATGCCTCATTAGCTTTATCAAATAATTATATTAACTGGATTACTGATTTCTTTGATAAAGAACTATTTAACATAAAATTTGATTTTGATGACGAAATCATTAAGAGTAGTGTTTTAGTTTATGGCGGACAAATTAAAAATGAGAGGTTCCAATAATGGAAATGTATATTTTGCTTGGATTTGTACTTATTCTTTCAATTTATTTGGGGCTTGAGTTAATTTCCAAAGTGCCGAGCACATTACATACTCCATTAATGTCTGGAGCAAATGCCATTTCAGGAGTTGCTTTAGTAGGTGCGCTAGTTTTAGGTGGAGAAGGTCAGATACAAAACATATTAGCCTTCCTAGCCGTTACATTTGCATCAATAAATGTTTTTGGTGGATACCTGGTTACAAATAGAATGCTAAAAATGTTTAAGAAGAAATAGTTATGAATTTTCTTGAAAACATTTCGACATTCCAAAATCTTATTTATATAGTTGCATCAATTCTATTTATTACTGGAATTAAGATGCTTGGTAAAGAAGATACCGCAGTCAAAGGTAACTTTTTATCAGCACTTGCTATGTTTGTTGCTGTAGTTATTACATTTATAGATCCAGAAATAGAAATTAATCCATATCTTATTTTAGGAGGTATAGGAATTGGGGCATTAATTGGATCATTAATTGCATTAAAGGTGAAGATGACTTCAATACCTGAGATGGTTGCTCTTTTTAATGGTTTTGGAGGCCTGGCAACTTTTTTTATTGCTTGGTCTGAATATAATTCTATTCCTGATAATACTTTTCAGTATTTATTAATAATGATAACAACATATATTGGTGGTGTTACGTTTTCAGGAAGCATAGTTGCTTATGGGAAATTATCTGAAAAACTAAAAATACAAAAAAGCTCGATCATTACTAAATTATTCATAACCTTATTTTATATATCTTTAGCATATTTAATATATGCATTAATTTTTACCAAAATATTTATACCGCCATTTGATTTTTTCATTATTTTATTAGCTTTAACACTATTAGGCGGAATAGGTTTTGTCCTTCCCATTGGCGGAGGTGATATGCCAGTGGTAATATCCTTACTTAACTCTTTCTCAGGAATAGCTGCAGCTTTTGCTGGCTTATTGCTATTAAATAATGTCTTAATTGTTGCAGGTTCTCTTGTTGGTGCAAGTGGGTTAATACTTACGATAATTATGGCCAAAGCTATGAATAGATCAATTGGGAATATTTTATTTGTAGGGTATGCTTCATCGTCTGCAAAATCTGGTTCTGAAGAAAAGGGTGAAGTTAAGCCTATTAATGTTTTAGATGCTTATCTTATTCTCGAAAATGCAAGCTCTGTTTTAGTAATACCTGGCTATGGAATGGCAGTTGCTCAAGCACAGCATGTGGTCAGAGAATTGGGCGAGCTTTTGGAGGCCAATGGCACTGAAGTTAGATATGGCATTCATCCAGTTGCAGGAAGAATGCCTGGTCATATGAATGTTTTGTTAGCGGAAGCAAATGTTCCTTATGACGTATTGGTTGAGCCGGATGATGTAAATCCCATGATGGACACTGTAGATGTTGCAGTTGTGATAGGAGCAAATGATGTAGTTAATCCATCGGCAACTGAAGAACCAGGTAGCCCAATTTATGGGATGCCAATTATTGAAGTTCATAATGCAAGGACTGTTTTTGTTCTAAAAAGGTCAATGTCTTCAGGTTTTGCGGGTGTACAAAATCCTCTTTTCTTCAAAGATAATACAAGAATGCTTTTTGGAGACGCAAAAGACTCTATAGGCGGCCTCGTATCTGAATTTAAAGAATAAAAATACCCTATAAATATGTTAAAATAAATACTAATTTTAGTAGAAATATTCACATATAAAACAAGGGTAAAAAAAGCAAAAAATGAGTGATTTTGCCAAAGAAATTATTTCAGTAAATATAGAGGATGAACTTAAACAATCTTATTTAAGTTATGCCCTTAGTGTTATTCATGGAAGAGCGCTTCCAGATATCAGAGACGGCCTTAAGCCAGTTCATAGAAGAATATTATATGCAATGTATGATTTAAAAAATTACTACAACAAGCCATATAAAAAATCTGCTAGGGTAGTTGGAGATGTTATTGGCAAATATCATCCCCATGGTGATTCGGCTGTTTATGATGCTATGGTTCGAATGGCTCAGGATTTTTCAATGCGATATCCAATTGTAGAAGGTCAAGGTAATTTTGGTTCTATCGATGGTGATCCACCAGCAGCAATGAGATATACCGAAGTAAGAATGGCAAAAATTACAGATCAAATGCTTGGTGATATTGAAAAAGAGACTGTAAGTTATTCACCGAATTATGATGGTAGCGAACACATACCTGATGTATTACCAACAAAGATTCCAAATTTATTAGTAAACGGATCATCTGGTATTGCCGTAGGCATGGCTACAAATATTCCGCCTCATAATTTAAATGAAGTATTAAATGGATGTATTAATTTAATTAATAATCCAAAGATAACAATTGATGAACTAATTAAAGATATTTCAGGTCCAGATTTTCCTACTGGCGGAACCATCGATGGTAAGGCTGGTATATATGAGGCATATAAAACTGGTAGAGGAATTATTCATATTAGATCCAATACCTCCATTGAAGAGGATAAGTCTGGCAAGCAATCCCTGATAATTAACGAAATTCCATTTATGGTTAATAAAGCTAAGATGCTTGAAAAAATAGCAGAATTAGTCAAAGAAAAGAAAATTGAGGGAATAACTGAAATACGAGACGAGTCTGATAAAGATGGTTTGAGAGTTGTTATTGAAGTAAGAAAAGGAGACTCCGTAGACGTTTTAGAAAATAATCTTTTTGCACAAACTCAACTAGAGCAATCTTTTGGTATAAATTTTACTGTTTTATCTGAAGGACAGCCTAAAGAAGTCAATCTTAAAGAAATGCTGCAAGCATTCATTAAGCATAGAAAAGATATTATTACAAAAAGAACTAAATACGACCTAAAGAAGGCAAAAGAAAGAGGCCATGTGGTTGAAGGCCTAATGGTTGCAATAGCAAATATTGATGAGATTATTTCAATCATTAAAAAATCAAAAGACCCAAAATTAGCTGCTGAAGCATTATGTAAGAAAGTTTGGAAGTCAGGACCTGTCGAAGCTATTCTAAAGAAAGTAGGAAGCGATGCTTGCAAGCCAAAAGGTTTAAGTAAAGATCTAGGGTTAAAGGGAAAAAAATATAAGCTTTCTTCAGATCAAGCAAAAGCAATTTTAGAATTAAGGCTAGGCAGATTAACAGGTCTTGAACAAGATAACTTGAGCAAGGAGTTTTCCGAGTTAGTTGAAAAAATTCTTGGCCTACAAAAAATTCTTGATGATAAAGAAACTCTAACTAATTTGATGATTAATGAGCTCGAAGAAATTAAAAATAATTTTGGTGATGAAAGAAAAACTTTGATTAATGATACAAGAAGAGGAATAACAAACGAAGATTTAATTCCAGAAGAAACCAGAGTGTTGACTGTATCAAGAAGTGGATATGCTAAAACTCAACCACTTGATGAATACCGCGAACAAAGAAGAGGTGGACAAGGCAAGGCAGCTGCCTCAGTTAAAGAAGAAGATTTGATACAGAATTTATATGTCCTTAGCAGTCATGTTCAAATTCTTTGTTTTACTTCTAAAGGGAAAGTATTCTGGCTTAAAGTATACGAAATTCCAGTTGCATCGAGAACATCTAAAGGTAGACCTTTGGTAAATATGTTAAATCTTGACGATGATGAAAGAGTAAGTGAGATACTCCCTGTTGAAGAGTTTTCTGACAAACATTTTATTTTTATGGCCACAAGAAAGGGAATAACTAAGAAAACCAACTTAAGCTTATTTGCAAGAAAGTGGAAATCTGGTATTAAAGCAATAAATTTAGATGAAGATGATAAGTTAATTGGTACTGCTATCACAGATGGAACCAAAGAGATTTTGCTTGCGTCTTCAGCAGGAAAGTTAATTAGGTTTAAAGAATCAAAGGTAAGAGCAATGGGCAGAACAGCTCGAGGTGTTAAAGGAATTAAATTAAAGAAAGATCAGAAATTAATTTCTTTAAATGTAGCCGATCCATCAAAAACGATTCTTTGCGTATCCGAAAATGGATACGGCAAAAAAACAAACTTAGATGACTTTCCAACTCATAATAGAGGTGGCCAAGGAGTTATTTCTATTAAAACTAGTGATAGAAATGGTCTAATGGTTGCAGCTACTCTCGTTGAAGATAATGATGGAATAATGTTAATAAGTGATAAAGGAACGATGATACGTACAAATGTTTCTCAGATTCCAACCTTAAGCAGAAATACACAAGGGGTAAAAATAATTACTCCAAAAGATGGTGAAAAACTTATGGAGTGCGTAACAATACCTCAAGAAGAAGACGAAGAGGAGTAATTATGAGGAAATGGAATTTCTGTGCTGGACCTGCAGTAATTTCAGAAGAGGTATTATCTGAAGTCCAATCGGAAATGCTTGAATATAAAGACATAGGTGCTTCTATTATGGAGATTAGTCACCGATCCAAAATTTATACAAAAGTTGCCTCTGAAGCTAAAGAAGATTTAAGAGAAATTCTTAGCATTCCCAAAAACTATGAAATATTATTTCTTCAAGGTGGAGCAACATTTCAATTTTCGATGATACCAATGAATTTTAAGCACCTTACAGGTACTGCTGACTATGTAACTACTGGTTCTTGGACAAAAAAGGCCTTTGAAGAGGGCTCAAAAATAATGGACATTAAAAATATATATTCTTCTGAAGATAGTAATTATACAAATGCGCCAGATATTGAGGAATTAGATTTATCAGCAAAAGCTTCATATGTTCATTATTGCCCCAACGAAACAATCCAAGGAAATGCAATACATAAAACTCCTAAAATAGATAAACCATTAATTGCAGATATGTCATCTGTAATTTTAAGCGAACCTTTAGATGTAAGTAATTTTTCTTTAATTTACGCTGGTGCTCAAAAAAATATAGGACCTGCAGGACTAACAATAGTAATAATTGACAAAGAATTTATGCGCAACGGTAATCCAGACATTCCAAATCTTCTTAAATATTCTGAACATTCAAAATTTGATTCAATGCTTAATACCCCTCCAACTTTTTCTTGGTATGTTGCTGGTAAAGTATTTAAATGGATAAAAAAATGTGGAGGATTGGATTTTTTTAAGAAACAAAACAACTTAAAAGCCTCCAAGCTATACAATTTTATAGATAATTCTAATTTTTATACAAATCCAGTTGAAATAAAAAACCGATCAATCATGAATATCCCATTTATTTTGAGTAATGATAAGCTTGAATCATTTTTTCTGAAGGAGTCCGATCAAAATGGCCTCTTAAACTTAAAAGGACATCGTTCAGTTGGAGGAATGAGAGCAAGCATATATAATGCTATGCCCTTAGAGGGGGTAGAAGAATTAATAAAATTTATGGATTACTTCGAAAAAAAATATGGCTAAGAAAATATCTAAAAATAACCTTAAGACTTTAAGAAATAAGATTGATATTATTGATAGAAATATCTACAAACTTATTCAAAAGAGAGCATCTCACGCTATTGATATTGGTAAAATTAAATCTAAAGTTAGTCCAGGATCTTCATATTATAAGCCTGATAGGGAGACAAAAATCTTAAGAAATATTTTAAAAGCAAATGAAAAAGGTCTTTTACCAGATTCAAAAATAAGAACAATATATAAAGAGTTGATTTCTGGATGTTTATCACTTGAAGAGGTTTTAAAAGTTGCATATCTTGGTCCTGAAGGAACTCATTCAGAATCTGCAGTTCACAATCAGTTTGGTTCTCAAGTAATCAGGATACCAACTTTAACAATTGATGATGTCTTTTTTCAAGTCATGCATAATGAAGTAAATATTGGTGTTGTTCCTGCAGAAAACTCATCTGAAGGCGTTATAAATACTACTCTAAATTGTTTAGCAGATAGTGAAAATATAAATATTATTGGAGAAATTTCCTTAGATATAGATCATCAATTAGCCTCA
>MDTB01210942.1_pt1 | contig 69022 bp, 63 predicted proteins | sample 811161 | NCBI WGS metagenome assembly MDTB01 (sample SAMN05326650, study PRJNA326480) | marine metagenome | isolation source: seawater | place: Mediterranean Sea | collected 2009
ATTCCCTGTCCAATTCAGCTGGGGCCGGAGGCGGGGGTGCTGGGGCCGGAGGCGGAGGCGGAGGTGCTGCAACTGAACTCGTTTCGTCTGGAGAATTAGATGCTTCGGTGCTAGCCAAAGCCTCACGAGCCCTCGCCGCGGGGGCCTCTTTATTGGAGGTTCTATTTGGCTCCTGATTGCCTTCCGGTGTCTTGTCCACTTGGCGAGAGGCAGCTTGCGTTGACAATTCATTCGCAAACAAGCGAACCAAAGCCAAGTCAAGTACTAGCCGAGGGTCAGGTGCTTGACGCATATCAATGAGAGCTTGACCGAGAAGCTCTAAAGCTCTCACGTTTACGGCTCGCGTCATCTCCCCGGCCGTGTGTGTAAGCGTGACAATGTCTTCCGAAGTTAAGTCGGAGGATGTGACGCCGGCACCAGCAAGAAAAATATCGCGCAATTTCCGTGTCAATCGATATGCCAAATCTCTGGGATCGACGCCAGCAGCAACGGCGTCAGAAACAGCTGCCATTGACATGACAAGATCTTGCGCTGCGATACCAGCAACCAAAGGATCTACGCTCAAATTATTTTTTGGAACGCCGCCAGCTGTGATGACCTGGTCAAGCGCAGAAAGCGTGTCACGCACAGATCCAGATCCGCGTTGCACTACATAATCGAGAGTTGCCGAATCAACATCAAGATTCGCCTGCTCCGCGATGTGTTTTACGTGGTCGCCTAAAATCTCTGGTGGGACCAACGCTAGCTCAACGTGCTGAGTACGGCTTCTGATCGTCGGCAGAACCTTTTGCGGATCCGTAGTCGCAAGAATGAAAATCACATGTTCGGGAGGTTCCTCAAGAGTCTTTAACAAAGCATTGGATGCAGCAGCGGTGAGCATGTGAACTTCATCTAACAAATAAACTTTTCTCTCACCCGGACTACCAAGGGCCGCATTAGAAGTTATTTCCCTTATGTTTGCGACATTGTTATTTGATGCCGCATCAAGCTCAACCAAATCCATCGAACTACCCGATTCGATGGCAATACAACTCTCGCAGACACCGCAAGGCTCCCCTCCATCAGTCCTCTCGCGACAGTTCAGCGCTTTAGCGAGAATGCGGGCGGTTGAGGTTTTACCTGTTCCTCGAGGACCGCTCAGAAGATAGGCGTGACCAACGCGGTCTTCCATGACGGCATTCCGCAAAGCCGCCACTAGGTGATCTTGACCGATTACTTCTGAAAAGTTTTGAGGGCGATAACGCCTGTAAAGAGACTGGAAGACCATTACTTGGTGATGCTACTTGTGTGCCGACGCTGCGAGGGGCAAGTAGCCTAATAGAGCGTCATCGTTCCTCGTGGCGGCCGGGTCCTGTGCAACAACGACCCGTGAATCGAGTCAGGGCCGGGAGGCAGCAGCTCTCAGCGGATTTCGTTGTGTGCCGCAGATCACCTGGCCGCCTCGTGGAACGATGAACAAGGAGAGTTGCCAGAGCGGACGAATGGGCTCGCTTGGAAAGCGTGTGAGGTCTAACCGGCCTCCGTGGGTTCGAATCCCACACTCTCCGCCATGACTGACGAAGAAGCAATCCGTTTAGCTATTCAGGAGGCGAAGCTTGCCCTCGAACACGAGGACGTACCAATTGGGGCTTTGGTCATAGTCGATAACGAAGTAATTGCATCTCGTCACAACGAACGACAACTAACACGAGACCCGACAGCTCACGCCGAAGTTCTAGCGCTAAGAGAAGCTGCAGAGAAATTGGGTACATGGCATCTTGAGGGCGCCACGCTGGTCTCATCGCTAGAGCCTTGCCCCATGTGCGCCGGAGCAGCGATTAACTCCCGAATAACCAGAGTTATCTTCGGAGCCCATGATCCAAAGGCCGGCGCTGCGGAAACTTTGTACAACCTGTTTGCAGACCCGCGTTTAAACCATCAAGCAGAGGTAACCAGCGGCATTCTTGCGGTCGAGTGTGGCGAACTTCTCTCGAACTTCTTCAGCGCACGCAGATAAACCAGGTCATACGCAAATAACGCAAAACGGCCTGGCGGAAGGTGTGGGATTCGAACCCACGGTGACCCGGAGGCCACAACGGCTTTCGAGGCCGCCCCATTCGTCCGCTCTGGCAACCTTCCGCTCAAGATCCTACCGCCCCTGGCTCGCTCCAACATCAACGAAGACCTAGCAAGCAGTGCTATCTACGATTGGGCCTTGTTTCCCGCCTAAGGTCATTTGGAAGAATTCGAATCGCCTCACGTTTGGTTACAGCATGGCAACACATACCTGGTCAGTAGGAGAGCTGTGCGGAGCAATTAGAGACACTCTTAGGGCCGTTTTCCAAGATGAACTCTGGATCGAGGGTGAGATTAGTGGCTTTAAGCCACATTCATCAGGACACGTTTACTTCGACCTGGTTGAGCCCGATAATAAAGGTCGTCAAGTTGACAAGATGTCAGTCGTCTTATGGAAAGGGCGGCGCCAGGACATTGATTCACTACTCAATGCGGCGGCAGCAGGCCAATTGACCGACGGCATCAAAGTAAGAATCCGAGGAGAGTTGTCGTTTTACGCTCCTCAAGGTCGCGTTCAAGTCCAGATGACTAGCATCGATCCGCACCATACTCTTGGACAGTTAGCAGTTGACAGAGACAGAGTCCTTCAACGGCTTGCTGAGTCCAACCTGTTAGAGGCGAATTCGACACTACCCATTCCAGCGGTCCCACTTCACGTCGGGCTCATCACGTCAGAAGGAAGCGCCGCCTATAACGACTTCGTCAAAGAAATAACATCTAGCGCTTATCCGTTCAGGATCTCGCTTGCACATTCAGCGGTTCAAGGATCGGACGCCCCAACAAGCTTGGCCGATTCTCTCCGCTCTCTAATCGATCTCGATGTCGACGTTATCGCGATCGTAAGAGGCGGAGGTGCTCGCACCGACCTCATGGCCTTCGACCTAGAAAGCGTTGCTCACGCAGTTGCGACATGCCCCATACCAGTTCTTTCCGGTATTGGTCATGAAATCGACAGGTCAGTAGTAGACGAAGTTGCGCACACTGCATATAAAACACCAACAGCTTGTGCCGCTGCAATCGTCCAGCGGGTCGCAAGGTTTGACCAAAACTTGATGACCGTGGCTAGGCAAATCGTTAATCTTGCCTCCAACTGCCACAACCGAGCAGCTGACGCTATCGCTTCAACCGCAAGCGCAATCAATGATCGCACTCAACGAACCATCGGCATAAAGAATCAGCAGCTCTCAGCTGCAAACACCCGAGTCCGCGATCTCGCTTTGATGTCAATTGAACGACATTCGCAACGGCTTGGTCGAATGACAGATTTAGTCGCAGCTCTTCATCCGCAGCGAACGCTAGCCCGCGGCTTTTCAATTACTCGCAATGACCTAGGCGAAGTTGTCCAAGGTCCCATCGCTGCAGGATCAAAACTTGTCACGGAAACAGCAGATTCATTAATCAAGAGCACCGTAAGCGCATCTAAAGCCATCACCGATAAGGAAACGCAATGACTTCGTCAGAACTAACCTTTCAAGCCGCGACCCAAGAATTAGAATCAATACTTCAGAAACTTGATTCTAACGAAGTCAATATTGACTCACTGACGGTAGATCTTGAACGCGCTTCAGAACTAATTAACTGGTGCAGAGCCAGACTTGAAGCAACACGCGTCGACGTGGAACGAATTGTCACAGCTCTGGAAGACGATTAGAGCCTTGATGTTTCGGCGTCTTAAATGATGTGAGCCGAGGGAGTCGGTGGGTCCTCCCTCGGCTCACGGAACGCCCACGGATTGGTGGGAAATCCGGAGCGCATGCCAAGCGGTTCAACAGTTAGCGAACCGCAATCTTTTCAGGGGCAGGTATGCAGAAAGATTACACTTTTCTCTGGCCCCACAACTTCAGTGCAGAAGCATAGCGACGCATTAACGTGGTGACGTTAAAATTCGAATGAATTTTAGAACTTTTGAGCATTTTTAGGACCATTTTGAAAACAAACTTGCCTTATGGGAGCTGGCCTTCGAAGCTCACTTCTTCCGCATTGGCTAAAGGCGCCATTCGCCTTTCCGAACCGACAGTTTTCAGCAACGATATTTACTGGCTAGAAGGACGTCCAGAGGAATCGGGCCGAACAGCAATCGTCAAATACCATGACGAAACCGCGAGCACTCTCGGGCCAGCCGATCTGAATGTTCGGACTTTGGTCCATGAGTACGGGGGCGGTTCTTGGCTACCGACGTCTAACGGCATTTTGTTAACCTCATTGATAGATCAGCGCATCTGGTTGCTCAATGGGGATCTCCAACCAATAACGTCCCCACCGTCGGGATCCCACCTGAGGTTTGCGAACGGAACTTCGGTTCCCAACACAACAGAAACTGTATGGGTTGTCGAGCGGCATCAAGATGGCAGTCCAACGCCAGAAAATTTGCTAGCGACCATAACGTTGGACGGACACATAGAGGAAATTGCTACAGGGGCAGACTTCTACTCGTCTCCAGTTGTATCCCCAGATGGCGAATCACTCGCATATCTTTCGTGGAACCATCCGTCTATGCCTTGGGATCATGTCCGGCTGCATTTGGCCAAAAGGATTAAGGGCAAGTGGCGCCACCACCAGATACTCGTTGACGGCCCAGCACTGCAACAACCAAAATTTTCACCTGAGGGAGAGCTGCACATAGTCAGCGACGAAACCGGGTGGTGGAACATCCACAAAGTCGACTTGGAAAATGGTTCAACTCAGCCAATCTTTTCAGCACAGTATGAGTTCGGCGTGCCGGGTTGGGTCTTTGGACAGCAGACCTACGCATGGTCAGACGACGCTATCTGGTGTACCTGGATAGATAAGGGGACAGGACATATCGGCCGCATCGTCGAGTCAGAACTGCTCGAGGTTGACTGCGGGCTAACTGAATTCAACGGTCTCAGCATGCTTGACGACGGGCGGGCAGTGACAGTCGCAGCAAGCTGGACATCTCAGGCAGCGGTTGTAATTATCGGTGCGGATGGCTCTGTAGAAAAGCTCAACAACTCGCAAGAGAGTCCACTGCCTTCCGAAGAAATTTCAACTCCTACTACGATGTCAGTCCCTGATCTCGATGGAGATGACACCTACTGCTTTTACTTTGCTCCCTTAAACTCTAAATTCTTTTCCCAATCGGAGCTGCCTCCACTGATTCTTCTTAGTCATGGAGGTCCCACAGGGGCGGCAAGATCTTCCTACGATCTAGCGATTCAGTTTTGGACAAACCGGGGCTTCGCCGTAGTCGATGTCAATTACCGCGGGAGCACGGGTTTCGGCACTGAGTACCGGAACAAGCTGAGACGCAAGTGGGGTATCGCCGATACAGAAGACTGTGTTGGGGCGGCTAGATTCTTAGCGAATCAAGGGCTTGCAGATCCAAAACGACTTGTAATCAAAGGCGGATCTGCCGGGGGGTACACAACGTTACGCGCGCTCACGACCACTGACGTTTTCGCTGCCGGCATCTCGCGTTACGGAGTCGCGGATCTCGCGACCCTCGCCGAGGACACCCACAAGTTTGAGGCCCGATATCTAGATTCGCTTGTAGGCGAATGGCCAGCTGAGCGGGATATTTACGATGAACGATCGCCTATTCATCACGCGGATCGCCTAGTAACTCCAATGATCGTGCTGCAAGGGTCCGAAGACCCGGTAGTTCCTCCCTCGCAGGCAGAGCAACTAGTAGACGCTCTCCAAGCAGCGGGCATTCCTCATTCATATGTACTCTTTGCCGGAGAGAGTCATGGTTTCCGCCAAGCTGAAACTATCTCAGCCGCTCTTGATGCGGAACTATCGTTCCTAGGCCAAATATTGGGATTTGAACCACATGACGAAATCACGCCCATAACTATTCTTTAACATCAACCGGTCTCAGGTGAACTAGCCGGGTCTGACTCGTCCTCGGTCACATCTAAGCCCGGGTCGTGTTCCTCGCATCGTCCTTCGGTGATATCGATAATACGGTTGTATCGATCACCTTCTCTTACCGGCCGAGGGCCTCCATCGTCGTCAAGCACATGTGGGTGAAAAAGATAACCCTCAACGCGTGCCCCATCGAAAAAAACTTCAAGTGCCCCGGTCTCCCCGGTTATTCCATACCGAGGGTGCCAGGCGAAATTTCCTAGCGAATAGGCAATTACTGTTCGGTCAAACGTTTCAATCGGCTGCAAAACATGGGGGTGATGACCCAATATTAGATTCGCTCCCGCGTCAATGAGCTCGCGCGCTAGATCTCGTTGGCTCTCGTTAGGGCACGTTCGTCGCTCGACGCCCCAATGCACACTGACCACAACCACGTCATTGCCAGACGCCGCTGCTCGCACTGCCGCCAACACTCGCGAAATAGCCCCCCTAGCATCCGCAACGCCTGCCCGGGTAGAGCTAGCAGCAAAGCCCCCTGGCACTACTGCTGTCGCCGAAACAAAAGCTACTCGAATCCCATTATCTAACGACATGACGCGAGGGGCATAGGCTTCTGCGTTGTTACCACCAGCGCCGGGTCGCAGAATTTCGACTTCGTCAAGAACTCCTATGGTGTCTTCTAGACCTATGAGACCGAAGTCAAGCGTGTGGTTATTAGCAAGGGACACTACGTCAATACCCGCGCCTGCGAGCGTCAACGCCGCAGACCCTGGAGCTCGAAATACAAATTCCTTGTCATACGGCTCTCCGCGTTCGGTTATTGCCATTTCAAGATTGACAATCGCAATATCAGCCGATGAGAGGTGCGGTTGCACACCTTTGAAGGGGTCAATTCCTTTGGGCTCAGTTCGGTCGAGGAGCACATCTCCTCCGGCTAAAAGTGTCCAAAGGCGCTTGGGTTCAGTAGTTGTGGTCGCTTCACTCGAAGCTTCAGGCGGAACGTCATTCGCCTGAGCTGACACGTCCGTGATCTCGCCCGAATCAAACTCCAGCGTCGTAGATGGTGACGCCGGAAGTTCTTCAGGTGGATCTACAACAGTCGTATCGGGAACGACAAAGATCGCCTTTTCCGGTTCCGCTCCGCTACACGCAAGATTCAACGCTAAAGCGACGGACATCAATGTTGAGAGGAAGTGGTATCGCTTCACGGCGGGTCAGTCTACGGGTCCCGCTAGCGTAGATTTGATGTATGGCTTTGTTCGCCAACCAAAGTGGGTACTAGCTCATCTCTTGGTAATTGCCTTATCAGTAGCTTTTATAGGCGCAGGTATTTGGCAATTTGGTCGACATCAAAGACGGGGCGAACGCAACGACACTGTTCTCGCTCAACAAAACACGACGCCAGTTTCCGTATCAGAGCTCTTTCAATCAGATGCTGATATCGAGTTTCGCTCAATCATTTTAAATGGCACTTGGGTCGGGGAAGAAAGTGTTCTCATTCGAAATCGCAGCCACCGCGAAGCGGCCGGCTGCCACCTCGCTACGCCGCTTAGGGTAGACAACTCACTAGGCGTGTTGGTTATTGCTGGGTGGTTACATGAAACTTTGTGCGATCCAAGCAAATTCCCTCGACCATTAGGCGACGTTTCAATGGAGGCGCGCATTCGCTTTACCCAAACTCGCGGCTCGTTAGGTGCAAAAGATCCCGCCTCCGGAGTGCTCACAACTCTGGCCAGAACCGATGTTGCCCGGATTAATAAGCAAACCAGCCTTGAGTTGGCGCCTGTCTACGTTGAGCTTATGTCGAGCACAGCGACACCTGAGAATGCAATTCCAATCGACCCGCCTTCAACTGACCTGGGCCCTCATTTGGCGTACGCAGTTCAATGGTTTTTGTTTTTTGCGGTAGCCGCTGTGGGTTATCCATTGGTTCTGCGTCGCCAGGCGAAACGCGGCGAATCCGAAGACCTCGGACCCATTGACGACTAGCTAACTTGAGCCATTCGCTCCACAATCATTTGGAGCATTTCCGGCGAAGTAGCAAAATTTAGTCGCACATGTCCTAGACCCTCAATCCCAAAGTCTGGTCCCGAGCTAAGCGCCACCTTATTTTGCGCCAGGAAAATTTCGGCAGGGTCATCACCTAAGCCAAGTTCGCGACAGTCCAACCAGGCTAAATACGTTGCTTCAGGTAAGCGGTAGTGGACCGCCGGAAGATAGTCGTTCAGTAGTTCGCCCAACAAGTGGCGGTTGCGGTCAAGCCCGGCGACCAGTTCAGAAAGCCACGCATCGCCGTGTTCCCACCCCGCAACTGTGGCCACCTGCCCTAAGCCGTTGATCCCACCAATCATGCGCGGTCGGATCTGCTGAAGCGACGGTAAATATTTTTCTGAGGCGGTGTGAACGAACGCCATGCGAAGGCCAGCCATATTGAACGTCTTTGTGGCAGCGATAAGCGTTACTGTCCGCTGAGCAGCTAATTCACTTATCGACGCCGTAGGTAAGTGCTCGTTAGGTGCGTATACCAAGTCACAGTGAATCTCGTCGGAGATCACTAAAAGGTCATGACGATCAGCTATTTCGATCACTTGCGCAAGATCAGTTTTATCCATCACGAAACCAGATGGATTATGGGGGTGGCACAGAAGCAGCGCCGAGACATCTTGTTGCGATGCAACGCTTTCTAAATGCTCGAAGTCAAGACTCCACCCAGTCTCCATTTCGACAAGCGGGTTGGCGACCCACCTGCGACCAACGCCCTCAATGCTTGAGTAGAACGGCGGGTAAACGGGTGTTTGAACGACGACCCCTGCGCCGGGCGGGACCAAGGTGTCAAGAACTAATTCGAGACCTTGGATAACGTCATGCACCCGTATAATCTCCGATACCTCAACGCGCCAATCAAAAGCGTTCCGCATTCGATCCCGGAACGCCTCAAGCACGGGTATTGGCTCGTCGTAAAATCCATAGCCAAGTCCGCCTGAATTAATTCGTTCGATGACCGCATTCGTAATGAACTCTGGGACTTCCAAGTCCATGTCCGCCACCCAGGCGCATAACACATCATCGCCATGGCGTTCCCATTTAATTCCTGGACGGTTTCGCACTCGATCAAGGTCTAGGTCGAAGATCACGCTGAAAGGGTAGATCGTAAACGTTAATAAAATCCGATCATTCGGCCTGCCAAGGCTGCGACTGCCGCAAAAAGCACAGGCCGGATTACTTTTTCACCGCCGCGAACAGCTATTCGTGCGCCAAACCAGCCGCCTGCTGCGAAACCTACGGCTAACACCAGCGCGAACCCCCAATCGACTTGTTGTCGCACAATAAACACGGGGACCGCAATAAGTGTGAGAACTAATATGACAACAACCTTCACCGCATTTGCGTTCACAAGATCGAGACCTGATCGAGCCAAAGCGACGACAATGAGTAACCCGACTCCAGCTTGAAAAGCTCCCCCATACAGACCGATCCCGAAGAAGACAATCGCGCTTACTGCCGGGCGCCAGCTGATAGCGCTTCCAACAGTCTTTGGAGTTCGGAGGCTAACCACTAGAAGCGGAATCATTAAGATTCCAAATATTTGTTCAAAGGTCTCATCAGCAACGCTAGAGACAAGCAGCGACCCGATTAGCGAACCGGAGATAACTGGCATTAGCACCGGAATCGATCGTCGAAATCCTGTAATTCCTTCTTTGCGGTAACTCATCACTGAGGATGCGTTTTGCACTAGAACTCCAACTCGATTGGTCCCATTTGCGACTAAGCCCGGGAGACCGACAACCACGTTGAGGAGACCGACAGTAAGCAGCGAACCTCCACCAGCCATGGCGTTCACTACACCCGCAATAAAGCCGGCTCCTATGACCAGCAGCGCATCGGTAAGTTCCATCTCTGCCATCATTGCCGGATTTTGGTGCGGAAATCAGCCACTTCAAAAATCTCTTCGTGTGATTACCTCCACAACCTCTAATCTCAGGGGTATGGCCGGCAACACTTTTGGCAGTACTTTCCGTATCACTACCTTTGGAGAATCTCACGGAGGTGGTGTCGGAGTTGTCGTCGATGGATGTCCACCGCGACTCGAACTCTCCGAAAAAGATATACAAGTAGAGCTAGATCGCCGTCGACCGGGTCAAAGCCGATTAGTCACACAGCGAAAAGAAGCAGACGAAGTAGAAATTTTGAGCGGCTTGTTCGAAGGTCTAACCCTCGGTTCGTCCATATCTATGTTGGTTCGCAATAAGGATGCACAATCTGGTGCATACGAAGATATGAAGGACACCTATCGACCAAGTCATGCTGACTGGACAACGGAAGCGAAATACGGAATCCGGAATTGGCAGGGTGGTGGTCGAGCGTCAGCTCGGGAGACCATCGGTCGGGTGGCAGGCGGTGCAGTTGCGCGCAAGCTTATTAGTCAAGTAGCCGGAATCGAAGTCCTTGGCTGGGTTAACTCAATCCAGGATTTAGAGGCGAACGTAGACGATCAAGTCGTCACCAGAGATCAGGTTGAAGCGGACCCAACGCGATGCCCTGACCAAAAGACTGCCGCACTGATGACTGAGGCAATTGAGGCCGCCCGAAAGGATGGCAATTCTCTCGGCGGGGTTGTTACCTGCGTTGTTAGAAAGATGCCGGCAGGCCTTGGTGAACCTGTTTTCGACAAACTAGACGCTGAGCTCGCAAAAGCGCTTATGTCTCTGCCAGCCGCAAAAGGCATCGAGATTGGGAGCGGGTTTAGTGGCACCCTTTTAACCGGCCGTGAACACAATGATCCGTTCATACCAGGTCCTGATGGGCGGCCATCTACTTCATCCAATAACAGCGGTGGAATTCAGGGGGGCATTAGCAACGGGGAAGACCTTGTTATGAGGGTTGCATTCAAGCCCACGGCAACCATTAGCTCAGCGCAAGACACCGTAGACCGGGATAATAATCCCACTTCGCTGGCAGCGAGAGGGCGACATGATCCTTGCGTCTTACCTAGAGCAGTGCCGATGGTTGAAGCAATGGTTTGTCTTGTACTTGCAGATCATCTGTTACGACAGCGATCAAATACAGTGACCGAAAGTTAGTCGTCTCTTTCCTCGCGGAGGAATTTTTGGAATTCTGCCGCAAGATCATCACCGGACGGCAGATCCGTTGCCTCTGCTCTGTCAGCCTCTTCTTCGAGTTGGCGCACATAACCAATAATCTCGGGGTCTTGTTCCACAGCGTCACTCACCCGTTGTTCCCACTCAAGCACGCTCGCATCAAGGTCTGCGTATTCAGTTCGCACTCCCGTCACTTTTTCGAATTCAGCTAATAAAGCTCGAGTTCCTTTCGGGTTCGGAGGGCCTGCAACGTAGTGAGGTACGCCTACGCGAAGCGAAATAACAGGGAGATCGGCATTGTCTAGCGCATCATGGAGAGTGCCTATGATCCCAGTTGGGCCTTGGTAGCTCGGCCGATCAAGCCCCAGCCGTCGAGCAAGTTCTGCGCTTGCCGCGCTGCCCTGAACTGCAGATGGCCTCGAATGAGGTATTCCTGCGACCATTGCGCCGAGAGTAACCACCATTTCGCATTTTGTGTCACGCGCTATTTCGACAACAGACTCACAAAAGGTACGCCATCTCATACGGGGCTCAAGCCCAGAAAGCACCACCAAGTCGTGCGCTAAGTCGTTTTCAATTACGTGTGCATCTATGGAAGGCCATCTGATTCTTCGTTCCCCGTCTTCCCCTATTTCGACAAGGGGACGATTTTCTTGGAAATCAAAAAATTCTTCCGGGTCAATGCGCGCCACGCGTCGTGCTTCGTAGTGATCGATAATCCACTGGATTGCGCCAGTCGCGCATTCTCCGGCGTCGAACCAACCTTCGAACGCGACTACCAATAAGGGGCTTTGCAGGCTCGGGGCCTCATCCCATACGACTTCGGTCATGACACCACTATTGCGTACTCGAGGAGGTTATGGATAATCAAGTGCGGTTGCATGGGCGTTTTGTTCTGTGGGTGGTTCTCGAAACAGTGCTCAAAAGGCTAGGAAAGACAGTGGTTTTAAGGTCTCGAGATCGCTCGTCAACAATCCCAGCGAGGAGAGGCTGTGAATTTCGTCGTCTATGACGAGTGAGCGTCGAATTGTTCCTCGCCAATCGAAGTCAGCCCAGCAATGTTGTCTTTCAATTTCTGTTTCATCTTCACGTTCTTCGAGCCATCGTTGACATGTCACTTTGGGGTCAGATTTTAGGTGAGTTATCCGGCCACGTTCGCCCAATATTTGTCCATTGAGTTCGAGTGCTATTGCCCCTGAGAACGCGTCCCCGTCTGGTGTTGCTATCTGGTGAGTTGTGATGGGCAGGACGAAAAGACTCTCGTTTGGCCAATACAAAAAAGCTCGGGCGTTGTATTCGATTTCGCTAGTCCCGCCGGGTAGCTGCCATTGGTCGACCCGTATAGGTTTCGACAGGTCACTGATGTCAAACAAAGAGACTTGGGTTCCGAGCCTTTGTCCGATGTCCGACGCGTCCTGTCCTACTCCCAGCAGAAGGTTGTCTGTGATTGGGTGAAGATACGCGGAGTAGCCCATGATTTTGAGTTCTCCGAGCACTTTCGGAGACTCCGGTTGCGACAAATCGATGGTGTACAACGGGTCGGTTTGGCGGAACGTTACGACCGTCGCTATGTCGCCAAGAAAACGGACCGCATAAATCCTTTCTCCTTTACCGATGTTGCCAACTCGGCCTACTTCGGAGAGCCCACTGTCAGTTTCTTTGAGAACGGTCACGAAACTTTCGCTGGTCACTTCGGGTTGTGGTGACCACCATCCATGGTTGGTGGTTGCTACACGCAGATGGTCGTTGTGTTCCGACATCGAGTATTGGTTGAGGACTGTCCCGATTACCTGACCTGAGCTCCGGTACAGCGTGTTCGTTGGGTCGCTGATGTCGAACTTATGAATCCGGGTCTTTATTGTCGGTGGTTGGTCTGAACTTGTTTCCCGGTCCGCTCGCAGTTGTCGTTCATCGAACCATTCGGTTGTAGCGACATACAGGTTGTTTGTTGATGAGTACACGGTTTGGCCGTCAGCAAGAACTGATGTGCTGGCCAACTGCTTTTCAAATAGTTCTTCGCCAAGATCGACGGTCACAATATTCAACATCTGAAGTCCGCTATTTGATGCTGGGTGGTAGATGCGTTCGCATGTGGTCAGGGTTCCCTCTTTAAGCAGCTGTCCTTCGCTGTCTTCCAGCGCGAACCATGGCACCCAGTTATCGATTGTTGATTCTTTGATGAGTTGACGATTTTGTTCCTTGGCTTCTCTTTCAGCTCTTAACCCTGATCCGTTTGGGAAAACCCATTCGAGTCCTGTTGGGTTGCTTTGGATAACTATTCGGGCAGCGTTGCTGACTAGTCGACTGCTGATGTAGTTCCCGTCGATGTGGAGGCGCCGAGTTATCCGAGGCTTTTTTTTGCTTATATCGACGCTGATCAGTGTGGTGATAGGGCTGTACCAGCCTGGTTGGGGATGTATGGAACGCAGTAGCGGTGTTGTGTCATGAATTTGGCCAAATACGACGACGCGGTCACCTGACAAAAACATGTCTTGTGCCCAAAATTTCTTGAACTGGAATTCTCCTAATTGGTGAAGTCGTTTACCGGTGGCATCGATCACGTGAAGTGTGTTGTCGACAAGGGCGATGATCCGCCGACCATCGGTTTTGACGATGTCAGGCTCGTCGACGCCCGCTTCTTGAATGTTTGTTGTGCTGTATTCGACTTCGGGAACTGAGGGTGCTGCGTCAGCTATCGCTTGCGGTGAGCCGCGTAACATTTCTGCTTCCATGGTTTCTGGGAAGTACCCACCTCCGATCCCCCATGGGCTAACCATGTCAAGTGCGTTGTTCTTGACGTGGCGAAGGAATGGTTCGCACGACTCGAAGGGAGTAAGGGCAGCTGTGAGTTGGATCTGCGATGGTGGGAGCAGAACTGTCCTGTCTGGGTCTGCAGCATTTCCGGCATTATCTGTGCCGCAAGCACAAAGCAGTGCTGCAAATATGAACGCCGCGATGATTCTCTGCACAGAAGCCCCTAGGTGGTAGTGATTTCTCATACAACCACCAGCGACGCGGTTTAGTTCCCTTTTAGAAGTTACGAAATAGTGACAAGTGACAAGGCTCATTTCCGAGCGCCGGTTCCATTGACCAATCAACCCACCGATCGACCAGTTTGAATCCAGCCTGTTCAGCTGACTGCGTCAGGGCTTCGTGCGGCACCGGCACTATATTTTTAAACCGGGTAGACCCTTCAATGAATTCAATTCTGCGGTACGAGTCTCCGTCGGACGTAAGTATGACCGCTCGGTCGGTTTCGACGGCGACCGCATGAACACCTCGATATGTGGGAAGGCTTGCCTCTATGACAACGTCAGCATCGGGAGACGCAAAGGACCAAGGTTCGCCTTCGTTAATTTCGTCGTCTAGCCATAGAACTAGGTTCGATGGCTCGTTGACACTTCGAATACCGACTTCTTCAAGCGCATTGAGTAGATTCGGGCGTTGAGTTCGCAGCACTACTTTTTCATGTCCGCGTTGGGCGCACCACTTAGCTATATCTCCGACGTCTGACATAGGAAACAACTTAGCGAGATGTTTAGACGCTGCGGCTGGCATGATTTGCAGGTGCGTCAGGTACCGAAAGACACGTTGCTTAAAAAAGGTGAGGCGTGGACTATTGCCTTCACATACTTCACGGTCGCCATAACTGTTTCGTTGGTGCACAGCACTGCGGGTACTCCACGGGTAACGATTATCGCTGCAACGTTAATGGTCAACTCTGCGACGGCGACATTGGCGTACGCGGCTGTAACAGCTGCTGGTGGGAGCGTCGCCGCAGGCATCGCCAGTGGTTGGCTAACTGCGACTCGGTTCGGAGTGCTCTCGGCTGCTCTATCGCCTCGTCTTTGGCCCGAGAGGTGGAAGCGGTCGATTGCTGCTTTTTCTGCGTTTGATCCAAATATTGCGCTAGCAAACAGAGAAACCGCTGATACCGACGCACGGCGCGTCTACATTGCGATGTCATTTTGGCTAGTACTCCCCTGGTGGCTAGGTGCCTCACTCGGCGCATTTGTCGGGGATTTCATTTCGAATCCAAAAGCGTTGGGCATGGATGCAATGTTTCCCGCCTTATTTATTGCGTTAATTCGCCCACAGTTGACGACCAAGAACAGCAAGGTGATAGCTGTTCTTGGGGCGGGCATCGCTCTAGCACTGGTTGAGATTTTGCAAGGTGGCCTACCATTTCTGTTTGCGGCACTCCCCGCTCTTTTAGCGCTTCGTAATAAAGCTGGGGATAGCTGATGCTTACTTGGAGCGTGGTCGCATTATTGGCGTTCGGCGTTTACGGGCAGCGCGCCTTGGGCATGGCGTTAATTGATCCGAAACGGATGAGCGGCCAGGCTCGAAGCGTCCTTGCGATGATCCCACTCTCCATTCTGTGCGCGGTAACCGCTCTTCAAACACTCAGCACTGAAGGCGAACTTGTTGTGGACGCCCGCATCGGCGGCATTGGCCTCGCTGCTCTTCTGAGTTGGAAGCGTGCACCGATGTTTGTTGTAGTGATTGGCGCTGCGGGCGCGACTGCTGCGTTGCGGGCGCTCTAGTGGCTACCTTTAATGCAGTTGTATGAATAGTTCGCCACGACATCCCCGTTTATTGAAGATGACGGACCCACCCATAATGGCGGGCCATCGCTGTTCCGTTTGCGGTTTAGTCGCTTTCCCCCCAGACCCGTACGGATGTCAAAAATGTGGTGCATCAGAAGACGCCCTCGAAGAAGTTGAACTTGAGGCTGCCGGCTCACTGCGGGCAATGGCTACGGTCCACCGACACCATCAGGACCACCCTGCTACACCTTTTACCGTTGGCATCATCGAATTGGTCGATGGCCCAGTTATCAAAGCAATAGTTCAAGGAGAGGAAGCTAGCGTCGGCAGTCCGGTGGAAGGAAAGCTCGTGCCCACCGAAATTACTGATAATGGAACGCAGCTCGTTGATCTCTATTTCCAAGTGGTGAAATGACAAACAAGAAGTTACTTTCGGAGAGACCTGTTTTCGTGGTCGGCATAGGTTTGCACCCATACCAGCGGCGAAGCGAAGCGACCTATGTCCGACTGGGTTTGACCGCAGTTCGAGAGGCGCTGACCGATGCGGGCGTGGCGTGGCGTGATGTTGAATCGGCGTACACCGGCACAGCACTGCTTGGAATGGGATCGAGTCGGATTATGTTAAGTCGGTTGGGAGCGACAGGAATTCCCATGACCCAAGTTGAGAATGCGTCGGCGTCGGGATCTTCATCGGTGGCTCAGGGCTGTTTAGAGATTTCCTCTGGACGGTCTGATGTGGTTCTGGCCTTAGGGGTCGACAAACCTCGAAGCGGTTTAGGTGCAGCTCCCGGTCAGGCAGGAATCGAAAACCTGGAAGGTGGCGCTGTCGTACCCTTCACTCACTTTGCATTGCTGGCATCGGAATACATGCATGCGCACGGCGTGTCAGATGAGCAAGTAGCAATGGTCGCTGTTAAGAACCATCGCAATGGTTCGCTGAACAAGTTTGCTCAACGCCAGAAGGTTCGCACGATGAACGACGTTTTGTCAGAACCCATTTCTGGTTCGCTCACTCGACTTCAATGCTGTCCTGTCGGGGAAGGGGCAGCGGCGGTGATTCTCGCGTCTGAAGATGGGATTAAACGGTTGGGTCTAGATGCATCGCGGGCAGTTCGAATCATCGGTTCCGCAACCCGCACAGAAGGGCTATATGGCGAGGGGGTTGGGATCGACGCGGCATTGACATCCGAAACTGGAGCGGAGGCTTTTGAGGAAGCTGGCATCGAACCTTCCGACCTTGACGTACTCGAGGTACATGACGCTTTTGCTATAGAAGAGCTTTTGTATGCGGAAGCATTGGGCATATGTAAAGCGGGTGAAGCTGCTTCACTGATTGAATCTGGTTATTTCGACATAGGCGGACAGTGCGCATTAAGTCCGTCAGGTGGGCTACTGGCAATGGGACATCCGATTGGCCCTACTGGCGTTGGGCAAGTTGTCGAAGTAACTCGTCAACTCCGGGGGGAAGCGGAACGACGCCAGCAACCCAACGCTCGCTTAGGAATGGCTCACATGGTGGGAGTCGGCGCAGTGTGCGTCGTTCATGTTCTTGCCAAATAATCTACGCCGTTAGGTATTCTGGGGAAATCCAAGATCCACTTGGCTAGAGGATGGAACCGGCCATCGGGCAGTTACCGCTTTGGCTCGGGTGTAAAATCTTACGCCTTCTGGGCCGTACATGTGGGTGTCTCCAAAGAGCGAAGCCTTCCATCCGCCAAAAGAGTGATAAGCCACCGGGACGGGTATCGGCACGTTGATGCCGACCATGCCTACTTGCACTTCGTGCTGGAATTGACGGGCCGCTCCTCCGTCGCGGGTGAATATGGCCGTTCCATTGCCGTAAGCATTGCGGTTGATGAGGTCGATACCTTCTTGGAATGTTTCTACCCTGACTACGGCAAGGACTGGACCGAAGATTTCATCTTGGTAGCACTCCATGTCAGGGGTGACATGATCTAAGAGAGTTGGTCCAAAATAGAAACCCAGAGAGGGAACGTCGGCATGCGCTCCATCGACAACTGCGACCGCGCCATCTTGTTTTGCGCGTTGCACGTAGCCAGCGACCTTGTCGCGATGTTCGGCCGTTACTAAAGGCCCCATTTCGGCCCCAGGTTCGTTCCCTGCACCGATTTTTACTCTAGGGATTCTTTCGGAGATCGCCTGAACTAATTGATCAGCTGCAGAACCGACTGCTACCAGAGCGCTTACGGCCATGCATCTTTCGCCGGCTGATCCATAGGCGGCGCTAACCGCAGCGTCAGCTGCCATATCGATATCTGCATCAGGGAGCACAAGCATGTGGTTTTTTGCTCCTCCGAGCGCTTGTACCCGTTTCCCTAGCGCCGTGGCGCGTTGGTACACGTAGCTGGCGATTGGTGTAGATCCAACGAAACTAACCGCCGAGATGTCGTGGTGGTCTATGAGAGCATCCACTGCTTCTTTGTCTCCATTAACGACAGAGAACACGCCAGGCGGTAGCCCTGCTTCAATCAGCCATTCACCAATGAGCATTGAGGCAGAGGGGTCCCGTTCAGATGGTTTACATATGAACGCGTTTCCGCAGGCGATTGCTGTGGCGAACATCCATGCCGGCACCATTGCGGGAAAATTAAATGGCGTGATACCTGCAACGACTCCTAGCGGTTGTCGGAGGCTATATACCTCAATGCCATCTGAGACCTGTTCATTAATTGAGCCTTTGAGGTGGTTGGCGATACCGCACGCGAATTCGACGTTTTCGAGTCCACGGGCGACTTCTCCTGCTGCATCGGATACGACCTTGCCATGTTCGCTGCTAATAACTTTGGCGAGTTCGGTGGTTCGATCCGCCAACAATTCACGGAATTTGAACATGATTTGGGTGCGCTGAGTTAAAGAGCTTTCGCGCCATGCGATCGCAGCTTTGCTTGCGGATTTAACGGCTTCGTTTACTTCGTCTACTGACGCCAGGTCGACCTGGGCTTGCACTTCTCCCGTTGCCGGGTCGAAAACGTCGCTTACGCGTCCGCTCGTTCCCGCTTTGTGTTGTCCGTCGATGAAGTGGTGAATGCTCCGCACCTGCGTCACTTTATTACGGCGATGCGGCGGTCTGTAGTTGACCGGCGTTATCGATTTTCGTAGAGGTCGTACCGACCGAGGCGGTCAAGGCAGATTTCGACGCTCCAAGGGAGCATTGTTGCGCCGCATCGAGCATCGCGATAGTGCTGTTCAAGTTTGTTTGGCCGGAGCATCGATCGTCCCCCACAAACGCGGATAGCGAGTGACGCCATTTGTGGAGCTCCTTCCATGATCGCGACCATCGTTGTCCATGCTCGCCGAAGAGCATCTTTACTTGGGTCTACCGATGCTTCGCTAAGAACTCGGTACATAAGTGATTGGGCTTTGTCGTATGTCATTTGCATCTCAGCCCAGCCAGCCTGTTTGACATGGTTGTCTCGACGAGAGGCGACGCCGTGTTCCCCTCGGAGGTATTCGCTTGTGAGGTCTAGGATCGCTCGCATAAGTCCTAAGTAGGTGAAGCTGAGCGTCATGTAAAAGTAAGGGAATCGTTGCACCATTGCATCAAAGATTCCGGGCGGTAGTACCTCATTTTGCTGAGGGACGAATGCATCGTTCATGATCAGGTCGCGGGAATCGGTGCCTCTCATACCGAGTGGGTCCCATTCGCCTTCAATTTCAACTCCCGACGAGGTTGCCGGGACTCCAAGAAGCCTGACTCGAGGATCTCCATCAACAAGCGCCACGACATTGTGAATGTCGGCGATACCGCTCAGCGACGCGAAAATCTTTTTACCGGTGACTTTATAACCGCCGTCGACTGGCGTCGCTACTGTGCCTATTGGTTGGCCGCTTCCCGGTGTGCGCCCTTCTGAGAAAGGTTGACTGTGAATTATGCGGTTATGACACATGCCCTCCCACAGGTGGGGTCGGGTGCGTTCAAGGTGCGCTTTTTGCTCAGCATCCATGCCTAATTCGTCGGCAATCCAACCTGCCAGAAGAGCCGTGGCAGTATGCATATTAAATGTCAGAGCCGTTGTTGGGCAGTGACGGCCAAGTTCTTCGCTTACAAGCGCGTACGCGACAAAATCAGCACCCAGTCCCCCGGCATCAGTTGGGGCGCACAGTCCGAGAAACCCTGCGTCGGTGAGATCCTGCCAGTTTTGTGCCGGGAAGGCAGCCTTTCTGTCGTAGTCGGCCGCGCGTTGCGCAAATTGGGGCCCTAGTTCAGCTACGCGGGCGACTAATGCCATGCGTTCGGGTGTTTGTATTTGACTCACCGGCGCGCTCCTCCATTATCGGAGGTGGGCCAAAGTATTGGGAAAAGGTCAGTTCGCATCAAGTCACCTGTCGTGAGGCCTAAGTCGTTGAGGGGCGGTGATGTTTCGCTTAGACGTTCAAGGTATCGGACATCGTCGCCCATCCACCGCGTTGAGAACGCTCGACGGCGTTCTTGGATGGGTTCATCTGTTGTTCCGTGAAGAGTTCTGAAGTCAAAACAGAGTGCATCGCCGGGCTGTAAAGCTTCTATAAATAAGTCCGAAGCGCTCTCCTCTACATGAGGTGCAGAGCATAAAGATGGGTCATTGTGGGAGTATTCGGCACCGGATGCGAAATTGCGAGGAGCATAGAGGTGGCCATTACGGTGAGAACCTTTGAGGAATCTGACTGCTGTTTGCGCAGGAATGGGGTCTAGGGCGATGTATAGCGAGACTGTCTGAAAGCCTTCTATGCAGTAATAAGGCAGGTCGTGATGCCAAGGCGTTGCTTTTTGGGTGCCCCTTTCTTTCACAAATGCGTGGTCGTGAAAGAGTTGTGCTGTAGTGCTGCGCATTAACTGGGACGCTAGTGACGCTGCAGGTGACGAGAGAACGAAGTCGCAGTATTCGCTGATGAGTTGCCAGTTGCAGTAGCTATCAAAGAATCTTCCAGTTTCTTTGTCTCCAACGCTGTCACATGGAAATGCGAAGCTTTGTGGGTCGTCAAGATTTCGTTGCAACCCAGCGCTCAGGTCGGGAACCCAGCGTTTAAATATGTCGGGGATTAGGACTACCCCATCGCGTTGGAAATCTTCTACGACCGAGGCATTAACGTCAATATCCGGTCGGTCCGCTGATCTGATTACCTCGTCGAGGTTTTTGATTGGGTGCCAGTGTCTGGCTGCGGTATTACCGACTGTCATTTGTTCATTCTCGCGGCATTTATCTGGAATCGTTACAGTCTGAGTTGATGGGGTTCAGATTCACTGCGCGCAACGGTGCGCTGTTCGTCTTTCTAGCTGGGACACTATTTAGTTTTAGCCCTCTGTTGTTCCGTTGGACTTCTGGTGACGGGTCTGAGTGGCTCTTCTTATTTTGGCGCTCGATTGGTATTTGGGTAGCTGCTCTTACAGCTTTAAGTTGTTCGTCCGAGCGAGTTTTGACGTCGTTACGTGTCGGGTTAGCTAAAAACATTGCTGGCGGAGCATTGATGGCATGTATGTCAACTGCTTTTATTATTTCTATCGCACGCATCGATGCGGCGACGACATTGTTTTTGCAAAGCCTCGCACCGTTTTCCGCGGCGTTATTGGGTTGGTTGTTACTACGTGAGCAGGTTGATGGACATACCTGGGCCGCTATGGCGACGGCGCTAGCTGGGGTGGCGGTCATGGGTTCGGCGTGGAATGACAGCAACAAGTTGGGGTTGATTATTGCTGCATGTATTCCACTGTTCTTGGGCACGTACACGGTATTGCTCAGGGATTCTGAGCGACGTAATCCGGTGGCTCAGGTCTTTTTTACGGGTGTGACTGGAATTGTTATTGGGACAGTTGCCAGCTTCATGACGGGCGGATTTGCACTTCCAGTTACTGATGCAGTTTTAGGGTTCATCAGCGGTGGAGTTCTGCTTGGGATTGGTTTACCGATTTTCAATGCCGCCGGGCGCCACGTACCCGCAGCTCGCACAACCCTGTTGTTATTAAGTGAAATCGTTTTAGCTCCATTTTGGGTTTGGCTGATTGTGAACGAGACCCCAGCCGGCAATACCGTTATCGGAGGCGCAATCATTCTCGCGGCTTTGATTTGGGTAGCTGTTCACCCAGACCAACCAGCCCTTGATGCGGCGTAATTGGCAATATTTTTCGTGAACTTCGTCAGATCGCCGCATTTTTGTTGTTTGATGACCGACGCCTGGCGGATCCGAATCCGCCACCTCCGGGAGTTTCGATTTCGAATGCGTCGTATGCATCGACTTCGATACACGTGCTTCCGGGAAGTTCTTCTGTAGTGCCGTCGCGTCGCAGAACTCGATTGATTCCAACGAGGCCGGGTTCACCGCCAGCGGCGCCGAAGGGGACCACTTTGCGGCGGGAAGAGAGAACGTTGACGGTCATCGGTTCAAGGAATTCGATGCGTCGAATTACTCCGTCGCCCCCTGTGTTCGCGCCGGGGCCTCCAGAATTTTGTCGGATTTTGAAATGTACAACCCGCACTGGGTGTCGCCATTCGAGAATTTCTGGGTCCGTAAGCCGAGTGTTAGTCATATGCGTATGGACAGCGCTCGCGCCTTTCGCTGTCGCGGTTGCTCCGGCACCCCCACAGATGGTTTCGTAATATTGATGTTCGTCATTGCCCCATATGAAGTTATTCATCGTTCCCTGAGAGCCAGCAACGACTCCGAGTGCGCCGAAGAGTGTGTCAACGAGTAATTGACTTGTTTCTACGTTTCCGGCGATGACTGCAGCTGGAGGATGTGGACTGATCATCGATGGGTCGGGTATTTGTATGTCGAGTGGGACAAGACATCCGGCGTTTAAGGGTATTGCGTCGTTGACCATACATCGGAAGACATACAGCACTGCGGAACGGCAGACTGCTTGCGGGGCGTTGAAGTTTCCAGGATGTTGGTCGCTTGTTCCGCTGAAATCGATAGTCGCTGATCGGCGTGTGGGATCTACACGGACAGATACTTGGATTTGGTTTCCGTCATCCATTTGTCCGACAAACTCGCAGTTAGTTAAAGCGTCAATGACGCGGCGCACGGATTCTTCGGCGTTGTTCATCACGTGGTTCATATAGGCGTGGACCACGCCAAGTCCATAATGGCTAATGACTTTGCGTAGTTCGGTAGCCCCGCGTTCGCATGCTGCGACTTGTGCTTTGAGATCTGCGATGTTTTGTTCAGGTTTACGGGCTGGCCATTGCCCGGAGAGCAGCATGGTGCGAATTTTTTCATCAAGGAAGGTTCCTTCTCGAACCAGTAGTTCATTGTCCAGAACAAGACCTTCTTCATCAATGGTCGTTGAATTAGCTGGGGCGGAGCCTGGGACGATGCCGCCTATGTCGGAGTGGTGCCCGCGTGATGCGACATAGAAGATTCGCTTGCCGGTTGTTTCATCAAATATGGGTTTCACTACGGTGATATCTGGCAGGTGCGTGCCGCCGTTGTATGGCGCGTTGAGCACGAATGCGTCACCTGGCTGCATATGGGGGTTGTTGCGAATTACTGATTTGATGGCTTCGCTCATTGACCCCAGATGGATGGGTAAGTGTGGAGCGTTGGCTATTAGCTCGCCGTCGGGATCGAAGATTGCGCAACTGAAGTCAAGTCGTTCTTTGATGTTCACCGAGACGGCTGTATTTTCGAGGACGACGCCCATTTGCTCGGCAACATTCATAAAAAGGTTGTTGAAAATTTCGAGTTGGACCGGGTCAACGTCCGTACTTATGCCGGAGGATTGCGCAAGAGGGACAACGCGTTCAATGAGAAGATCGCCGTTTGCATTGATTCGGCCTTCCCAGTCGGGTTCGATAACGGTTGTCGCATTGGGTTCGACGAGGACCGCAGGCCCTGTGATGGGTTCGTTGGACCGTATTTGTTGCCGTTCAATGAAGGGAGTGTCGGTTGTGTGGCCTGTCATGGTTACGCGGTGACGGCTGAGCAGAGAGTCGGTGCTATTCCCTGACTGATGCGTGATGGTTAGCGGGGGAGCTTTTCCGATTGCTTCCAGTTGTAACGATTCAATAATGATCGGTGTTTCTTGCGAGATGAATCCGAAGCGGGCGGAGTGTTGCTTTTCGAAGTCTGTGAGGACTTGCTCGTAGGGTCCTGCAGGGACAAGCAATGCTGTGTCAGAACCTCGATAGCGAAGCGACAGACGACGCTGTAGTTCTCTTGTCAATTGAGCGGAGCCTTGGCTGTCAAGGTAAAGGTCGCCGCTTTGTTCGAGTTGGTGCCACCGGGAGGCAAGCTGTTCTAAATTCTCCAAGTTGAGGTCTAGTTCGACGGCTTCGTCACGTATGTTGCGTATGTCAGCGAGACCTATCCCTATCGCCGAGAGCACACCAGCATGAGGGTGGACGTAGATTTTTTCTATTCCGAGGCGATCCGCAACCATGCATGCATGTTGGCCTCCGGCTCCTCCGAAACACACGAGCGCATAATCGCTTACGTCGTGTCCTCGTTCGATGCTGATTTTCTTTATGGCGTTCGCCATGTTGTCTGCCGCTATGTCAAGGAAGCCTTGGGCTAGCGATTCTGGGGTCTGGGTGGTCCCGGTTGACGTGCTGACTTCCTTGGCAAGTGATTCAAATGCTTTTCTAGTTGCTTCAGCGTTGAGGGGTTGTTGTCCATCGTCACCAAAGACTGACGGGAAGAATTCGGGTCGAAGTTTGCCGAGGACGACGTTGCAGTCCGTGATCGCAAGTGGACCGTTATTGCCATAACAGGTAGGTCCAGGGTCTGCGCCAGCGGAATCGGGGCCGACGCGCAGTCGACTTCCGTCGAAGTGAAGGATTGAGCCGCCGCCAGCGGCAACGGTGTTTATATCCATCATCGGTGAGCGCACTCTTATGCCCGCTACTTCGGTTTCGTAGGCGCGTTCGAAGTCACCGTCGTAGTGACTGACGTCTGTGGAGGTTCCTCCCATGTCGAAACCGATGAGTTTGTTGAGGTTTGCGTTTTCTGCGGTACGGGCCATGCCCACAACTCCGCCAGCTGGGCCTGAGAGAAGGGCATCTTTGCCGTGGAAGTCATATGCGTCGGTTAAGCCTCCGTTGGATTGCATAAACATGAGCCGGGGTGCTGTGTTGTTTTCGCGAAGTTGTTCATCTATTCGGGAGACATAGTGACGCAATATTGGCGATAGATATGCGTCGACGACGGTTGTGTCGCCTCGAGGGACGATCTTCATGAGCGCACTGACTTCGTGGCTCACTGAAACTTGACCAAATCCAATATCGCGAGCAATTCTTGCTAGTCGGGCTTCGTGGTCGGTAAATCGGTATCCGTGCAAGAGGACGATCGCTACTGAGTTAATTCCTTTTGCGCGAGCTTGTTCTAGGTCGCGTTTTGCTGCCTTGTCATCGAGAGGCGTTAATACTTTTCCGCGGGCGTCAACACGTTCGTCAACTTCAAGCACTTCGCTGTAAAGCATTTCGGGCAGTCGTATATCAAGAGCAAAAAGGTCCGGGCGAGTCTGGTAGCCAATTCGGAGAACATCACCGAATCCAGAGGTGGTTACGAGAAGGGTTGGTTCGCCGCGTCGTTCGAGAAGAGCGTTTGTGGCGACTGTCGTGCCCATTTTGATCGTGTCTATTTGGTCGAGTGGGGTTCGCTCGTCAGGATCCACGCGGAGGACATCCCTGATGCCCTGCACAGCTGCATCGTCGTAGCGTCGCGGGTTGTCAGATAGAAGTTTGTGGGTGGTGACAGTTCCATCAGGAGCACGTCCGACGATGTCGGTAAAGGTGCCTCCTCTGTCGATCCAAAAGTTCCAGCGGTCGTTCATCTCGTCACTCGGGACTGTTCTTTCTGCTTCGGTGATGTTATCCCCGAGCGATCAATCCGATTCCAGTTATCACTAGTCCAATTCCAATAATTTGCCACCATCTCAATGAGTCGTCGTCGAACGTGGCAGACAAGATCGCAGTTGGAACGGGGAACACAGATGCCGCAACTGCTACCGCTGTGATTGATCCTCTTTGAAAGCCTGCTGTGTAACAGAGCACTCCAACTGAACCAAGCACTCCAGCAACCGCAGAAAAGCGGAGGAGACGGCCTGTCACAATTTTGGGTAGACCTCGCACTGTGCAAAATCCAAACAATATAAGGAGTGCAGTCGAACGCTGGGCCACGACGGGCCACAGACCGCCATCAACGGTCGTTTGTGCCATAAGTAAAAGACCAGTACCGAACCACAATCCGGAGGCGAAGCCTAGGAGAATGCCTGCTCTGACACGGTCGCCCATGTTGGGGTCAAAGGTTGTGATCATCAATCCGATGAGGGCTGTCGTTACTCCGACAGCGACTCCTGAGCTGAGTGGGGCTCCTGTAATGAGATCACCAAACATAGGTACTGCGCCGAGCAGCACCGCAACGATCGGAGAGACAATAGCGACCGACGAAACTGCCAGTCCTCGGTACAGCAACCCGAGTGCGCATCCGCTTGCTACACCTGATCCGCACCCAAAAAGATAGTCGTTAATTCGGAAGCCGCCTGGTCCGAAACTAGCTACGAGAACTGCGACAAGAGTTGCAAAGATGAGGCCGGTCGCTGCGGTCGTAGCGGCATGGTTACGGCGCGCAACATAGCGGGCAAAGAAATCGGAAGTGCCAATTACAAGGGAGCCGAGTAACCCGAGAAAGATGGGCATCGACACCTCCGCTGGTACCCCGGACCGACAACACTACTGGCGTTGGCTACTGTCGGCTGAGTGAACAATGATCTTCAAGTAAGCCGGGTGCGAGTTTCCGGTATCGAAGTTGAGATTGCCGGTGCTGTTGATGACCTCTACTTCAATCAGTGCAGCGAGAAGGGCAACTTATTTGAGCCTGCAGTAAAAGTTGCTGAATTGATGTTGGACGGTGCTCCCGTTATTTTCGATATTGGAGCTTCGATCGGTGGTGTTACAGCTGCGTTGGCGACCCTATTCCCGTCCGGTCGCGTGATTGCTTTCGAGGCTGCCCCATCGGTTCATGCGTCACTCCGGGAAACAATTCTTCGCTGCGGCGGGGCACCCATTTCCTTGGTTGAGTGTGCCGTTGGACAGGAGCCCGGCGAGTTACGTTTCCATGAGGATGGGAATGGCAGCGGGTGGGGATTCCTGTCTGATGAGCTTGGCGCAATCGCAGTCCCCGTCACCACGGTTGATGAGACAGTAAACGCGATGGGTATTGACCGAGTTGATTTCATCAAGATCGATGTTGAGGGTGGTGAACTTGATGTTTTGCGTGGCGCAGAAAAGACGTTGCTCCGTGATCGCCCGCTACTGGTGTTTGAGGTAAACGTCTTTTGCCTGTGGCGATATGGACGAACCTTGCCACAAGATCTTTTTGCATGGGTTCTAGATCGTTATCCTCACGCCGCAATGGTTGACAGCAAGGGGGCGGTAACACCTATAGACGGCGACGCAACGGTAAACCACATTTTGCACTTACTTGGAAGGAACCCCGAGGTTGTTGACGTGATCGCGAGCCATGAACCGTTAGACATTTCAAGCGAGGATCTCCTCGTGAGTGGATAAACCCATAGTCATTGCTGCCAGCAAGTAACTTTGCCGATGGAGGAGATGCATGATGGCTATTGATTTCCTAGCAATGAACGAAAAGGCAATTGCCGAATTTAGGGCGAACGAGGGTAAATGCGGGCCACCATTTGACGGAACACCACTTGTTCTTGTGACCATGATGGGCGCAAAGTCCGGGCGTGAACTCTGTTCACCTCTGGCATACACAACAGACGGAGATGATCTCGTAATTATCGCGTCCATGGGTGGTGCACCAAACAACCCAAACTGGTATCACAATCTTGTTGCCAATCCCGATGTATTGCTTGAAGTAGGCACTGAGCAATATGAAGCAACCGCTGTCCTTACCGAAGGTGAAGAACGCGATCGGCTGTATGCCGGTCAAGCTCAAGAGTTACCAATTTTTCACAAGTATGCGGAAAAGGCAGCGCCACGAGTCATTCCCGTGTTTCGGCTCGTCCGCACCACAGACTGACAAATAAACCGATAATTAAACCAAGTTCATGTCCGAAGTAATACGACAAATGCGAGGTTCGAGGCCCCTCTAGATATTTCCCATTTGTAGCTATTCATTCATCGGCCCTTCACATTGCTTCCCAGACGTGCAAATGTATGAACATGTTGGGGGACTATAGAGTTATCGAACTCGCTGACGAACGCGGTCAACTTGCGGGAAGTGTGCTTGCGGCACTTGGGGCTGAAGTAATTACGATCGAACCACCCGGGGGTTCACACTCACGTCAGATTGGCCCCTTCGCGGATAATGTTTCATCGCCGGAAATGTCGCTATGGCATTGGTCGTACAACCGGGGAAAAAAATCAGTCGTGATTGATCTCGAAACACCAGAGGGTCGAGACCAACTACTTCAACTCACCGACGGAGCAGACATTGTTATAGAGGCCTTCGGGCCAGACGTGCTTGACAGCATGGGTCTCGGCTACGACGTCATAAGTCAACGAAATCCTGCGGTAATCCACTTATCAATTTCCGCGTACGGCGAGACCGGCCCAAAGGCGAGCTGGCCTGCATCAGATTTGACAATTATGGCTTCCGGCGGGCAGATGGTACTTACCGGTGACTCCGATCGTTCACCACTAAGAATTCCACTCCCCCAGGCGTACGCGCATGCTTCAGCTGAGGCAGCAAGTGCTGCAACGATCGCTCTTTATGAAAGAGAGAACAACTCTGGCTTGGGTCAACACATTGACCTTTCAGCTCAAGCTTCTACATTGCAAGCGAGCCAGACCTACATGGTCGCCAAGGCTATTAACGCTCCAGAATCAAACCGAGAAGCCGGCGGGGTTACCGTAGGAGGGATCTACATACAGCTGATGTGGCCGTGCGCTGATGGTCACGCGTCAGTCACTGTCCTTTTCGGAACTGCATTAGGTCCGTACACGCGTCGCCTTATGGAATGGATTCACGAAGAAGGTTTTTGTGATGAAGAAACTCTCAACAAGGACTGGTTGAACTACGCAGACCTGCTTTTTTCGGGCACCGAGCCGGTCGAAGAGTATGAGCGAGTGAAGCAGTGCGTAACTGACTTTTGTATGACAAAAACAAAAGAGGAGTTGTTCAGTGCTGCTTTCGAAAAGCGACTGCTCATTGCGCCTGTAACAACAGCGGAAGACGTCTATAACAACCCGCATCTAGAAGAACGGGGACTCTGGGAAGACGTCATCGTCAATGGCCATGAGGTCCGATACCCCGGAAGAATGGCTATTTTCTCTGAGACCCCTCAAGTTCCGCTCTCGGCACCTCCATCTGTCGGGGAACACACGACTCAAGTTCTTTCGGAGCCGCCAAGAACCCCTAGCACTTCACTTTCTCTAGTTCCGGATCGTCGGGGTAAAGCCCTTGAAGGCCTGAAAGTGCTTGATTTCATGTGGGTCATGGCGGGACCCGCCGGGAGTCGCGTCTTAGCTGACTACGGAGCAAATATTGTCCGGATAGATTCCGAAGCGAGAATGGATACGGCGCGAACCTTATTTCCATTTCATGATGATGAGGGCCTTCCAGATAACTCAGCGCTATACAGCAACATGAATGCCAACAAGCGCGGGCTGTCGCTTGATTTAAATAAACCAGAAGCGATCGAAGTTGTGCACGATTTGGTGCAGTGGGCTGACGTGGTACTGGAGTCGTTTTCACCAAAGGGGATGCGTGGCTTTGGCCTTGACTATCAGTCGCTTCAAAAAATCAAACCAGATCTCGTGATGGCCTCGAGTTGCATTATGGGGCAAACGGGGCCGTATACCGAACTCGCGGGCTATGGGACTATGGCAGCAGCAATCTCTGGTTTCTTCGAACCAACTGGGTGGCCCGACCGCTCACCGTCAGGTCCTTTCGGCGCGTACACCGACTACATATCAAGCCGTTACTTGGTGGCCTGCATTATGGCTGCTGTCGAGCACCACCGAACCACAGGTCAAGGTCAATACATCGATTTCAGTCAAGGTGAAGCCTCGATGCAACAGCTGGCACCTCTACTTCTTGACTGGTCAGTCAACGGTCGTATGTGGGAGCGGCGTGGGAATAGAGACGATGTGTTTGCCCCCCATGGAGTATTCCCGTCTAGCGGCGATGACGAGTGGGTGGCAATCGCTGTCTGTGATGATGAACAATGGCAGTCGTTATGTCACCTAATGGGTACTTCAAACGTCAGCGAACTAACGGGTGAGCAGCGACAGCAGCGTCAGGATGAACTTGAAGAGTTAATTTGCGACTGGACATCGGCTCTCTCGAACGGTGATGTTATGGAACGATGCGTGGCTGCTGGTATTCCTGCTCACCAAGTTCAGAACAGTCGCCACGTGCTCGTTGATCCGCAGCTGCAACATCGCAACCATTTCATTGAGGTTGGTCATCCGACCCAAGGCACAACAACAATCGAGAACACGCGGTTCATCATGTCGCGCACTCCAGCTGTTGTCACCTACGGTGGCCCGACGTGGGGCGAACATAATTGGGAAATTTTGACTGAAGAGTTGGGGTACGAGCCCGACAAGATTGCCGATCTCGCTATCGCCGAAGTACTCGGGTAACTATCCCTGAGGGTTAAATGAGGATGACAGTTGTTGTTCTCCAAATCCCGTTGGTGTTTCACCAGTGGTGACGTAGAGATAGAGCGCTGTTTGGAAAATGCCGTTCAGGGCCGCGGCGACGACGGCGGCGAACATGATGGCAAGTACTCCGATCACCATTAGCGCCCAGATCCCAGTTGAAGAACCAAGAGCGATGAGGATTATGCCGGGTATCGCCATGACAACTGTGAGTAGACCAAAACCGACTTGGGCTGTCAGGTTTTCTCCCCATGAGGTGCGAAGTAACTGTCCGGATCGCTTGAGCCCTGCGATCGGCCCAAGGTCATCAAACATGACGACGGGGACGATTAGGAAGGTAATGACACCCCAGGCCATGTCGAAAAGCCCTCGTGCGATGCGGCCGAGCTGCCCGCCTTGTCGTTCGATGATTGACATGATGATGCCGACCGTTGTTGCCATTAATGCCCATGGCACGAGGCGATGTAGCCGAGATGAAGCACCTGATAGGGAAGAGCTGATTGTCGGATCGCCACCCGTGAATCGTTCATGGGCTCCCGACACGAGCGCACCTTTGAAGAAAGTGTTGATGACATTCATACCAACAAGACCAAGAAGGCCTATAGCTATGAGACCTGATCCTCCTGAGCTGGTTTCGCCAGTGAAGTCGACACCAAGTCCTGAGGCGATTAGCCAAAGTAGCACCGCGTAGACGATGGCAGCGAGAGCGTTAAGGACCGGAAGAACAAGTAATTCACGGTCGAGTCGGATGACGGTCATCGATGACTTGGCTAAACCCCACGTACGCTTGAACACTCAAAACTCCTTGTGTATCGATTCCGCTTACAAGCCTAGGTTACGTGTGAACAGCCAACTACGAGAACCAGATAACAATTATTATGTTTAATGTAATTAAAAGTATATATTTTTATTATATATCTGATATTTAATGAAAGTCTGACCTTATGAGTACGACTGACGAAGATGTTCAAGGGCACTATTTAACAAATCTTTCCGTACACACCGTGCTGTTCACGATCATTGAAAGTGAGCTGGTGATGTGTGCCCGCGAGCGGACGGAGGGGCCTTTTCGCTTTCATTGGGAGCTCCCTGGCGCTAACCCTAGAATGCAGGAAAGCTTGGAAGCTGCGGCACATCGGTCGCTCTCCGAAATAGTTCACGGCTCATCGGCAATTCTCCAGCAATTGAAGGTTTTTGGAGAACCGGATCGCGATCCTCAGCGGCGGTCGATCGCTGTCTGCTACTGGGGGGCCATAGCTCCCGAGCACCTTCAACCACAACCACCGGTAGTTTCGGCAATTCAAGCCTTAGCTGAGTCAGAGCGGTTTGCGTTTGACCACCGAACTATCGCAATTACGGCAATCGGTCATTTGAAACGCGCACTGTGTAATTCGTCTGTCGTTACCGACTTCTGCCCGGCCACGTTTTCCATTCGAGATCTTCACCGGGTTTATGAAGTCGTCTTTGGAACAGAAATAGCCGCCGGGAACTTTCAGCGAAAAGTGCGATCGTCTACTGGTTTCATCACAAAAACCAACACCCCCCCAGCCTTGGGGAAAGGTAGGGGTCGACCAGCTGAAATATTTACTAATTCACGTCGAGTGGAAGTATCCCCGCCATTTCACTTCCCCCACGATTCGTAAAGTAATGAACGATAACCAAAATCCCGGAACTTGAACCGACAGCGTGTACTTTGTCGCCTAGTGACGGAAGGAACAAACATGGTGGAACAGAAGCTTCAACGCTACGGACCCCTTGGCGCAATTCTTGGGATTGCCCTCGTACTTATCTCATTCGCAGTACATGGTAGGTGGGCATCAACCGAAGAAAGCGCACAAGAAATAGCCGACCTCTATGTGCAGAACCAAGACCGAGTCTTTATAGGTTCCTGGCTAGCCATCCTCGGAGCACTTTCCATGCTTGTATTCGGAATGTGCATGTCTCAACGAGTGCGCGATACCGGACAACAATTACTTGGCATGCTTGTAGCTGGCGCAACCCTGATCGCGGTCGCTGGCCTAGCAGTCGATTCAACGCTGCGAGCAGCACTATCGATACAGGCTGACAACATGTCCCCCGACGCAATGAAAACCATTCACGCTATCTGGGATGCTTTTTTCTGGCCCATGCACGCCGGTATGGCGACCCTAGTACTAGCGATCGCGCTTGCAGCATTAAGTAGCGGGCTTCTGCCTAAGTGGCTGAGTTGGATAGGTGTTGTTGCCTTCGTTGTAGCGATGATTCCAGCTCCAACAATGTTCGTTGGAATCATTCTGTCGCTGCTCTTTATGATCATCACTTCGGTAATGGTGACATTCGGCAAGTCATTGGCAGGCAAAAGTAGTTAGCTGCAACGCGAAGCCAAGGCAACACAGGATTACCTGCCAATAAACATCTTCACAAAGGCTCTGGAGGAAAACGTCGAATACCCTGCGCCGCTTACGCTGGGCATAAAGCGTTATTCGGCATTTCTATGTAGCGCGCCCCGAGGGATTCGAACCCCCGACCTTCTGGTCCGTAGCCAGACGCTCTATCCAACTGAGCTAGAGGCGCTAATTGAGGACCGCAGTGTACGCAGCCCGAACCGAATATTGAAACTCAAGATTCAGTTGTTGCGGAGAGGGTGGGATTTGAACCCACGGACCGCGTGAGCAGTCACTTCCTTAGCAGGGAAGCACATTCGACCAGACTCTGTCACCTCTCCTAAGCGGCAAAGCCGCCTTTTGTCCACCCGCACACCATTACTGATGATTAAGCGAACTGACACATCCTAGGACCTAGATGTATGGATCTGCGACGTGACGCGCTACCTTCATGTCCGGAGGGTTGTCCGAGTCTGGTTTAAGGAGCTGGTCTTGAAAACCAGTGTGGCTTCGCGGTCACCGTGGGTTCGAATCCCACACCCTCCGCCAATTATTACAAACCAATCTGGTCACGTAGCTGCTGAACCCAATCCGCAGCATCTCGCCAGTTCGCGTCATTCTCCCTGCGCACTTGCTCGCCTTCATGACCGGCAGCGGGATATGAACCTAAGAATTTGATGTCACCCTGCTTCATCTTTAAATCACGCAAGCAATCAGCCACAACCTCATCACCAATGTGACCCTCAAAATCAAGAAGAAAGCAATAATCCCCTAATACCCGACGGGTTGGTCGCGATTCCAAACGCGATAGATCAATATTGCGGGCAGCGAACTCATGCAAAATAGCCAAAAGGCTTCCCGGCTCATTGGCCCTTTGGAATACGACAACACTGGTTTTGTCGTGTCCGGTTGGACTGGGAACTCCTTCACGAGCTAACAGAAGAAACCTTGTTTGATTACCAGTGTGATCTTCGACAGCCTCAGCAATGGCTTCGAGGCCATAGAGCTCAGCAGCTAGCGGATTAGAAATTGTTGCAACACCTTCGAGGCGCTGTTCTCCTACTTTGCGAGCCGCTTCCGCGGTAGATGTTGCCGCTTGAATTTCCGCATCCGGGATGTGCTCACGAAGAAAACTACGACATTGCGCGACAGCAACCGGGAATGACACCACCGTATGAATATCGGCGAGCTGCGTACCCGGGAGAGCGAGAAGATTGAGTTGAACGTCAAGGACAACTTCGCGTTGTATTCGTAGATCAAGGTCAAAGGCCAACGCATCCTGAGTTACATTTACGGCCCCCTCGATAGCGTTCTCTATTGGAACGAAACCTAAGTCGACTTCACCGGTGACGAGACCGTTGAGCACATCGGGAATTGAATCAAAAGGCCGGGTGTCAGCTGCGGCGAGGTCTGGCTGGCTTAAGAGAGCTTGTTCGGTGAAGGTACCGTGGGGACCCATGAAGCCAACCCGCGTTGCGGCTGGCACAAGTTCTATGTTCGTGGTTGGCTGATTAGTACTCACTTCGTGGCAGGATACGCCTCAAGAACTAAAGATTATGGATGAATTAAAGCTTCGCGAGCTTCTCGAACTAGTAAAGGCCGGAAAGGTTGGGCCTGACGATGCATTGAATTCTTTGCGTCGCTTGCCTTTCGCGGACCTTGGTCACGCAAAAATTGATCACCACAGAAACATTCGTACGGGTTCACCTGAGGCGATTTATGGCCCCAACAAATCTCCTGAGCAATGCGTGGAAATCGTTCGAGAATTGCTTGAGAACGGGTCTGGTCCAGTTTTGCTGACCCGCGCCACTAACGATCAGATTGCGGCAGTCATCGATGCTCACGCTGATGGAGTAGTCGTCGACGCAACTGTTATTTGGCGTCAAGCACCCCCGCTTGATGCGAAGGTCATCGTCGCAGCAGCAGGTACGGCTGATCTACCCGTAGCGGATGAAACATGCGCTGTGCTGAAAGCACACGGAGTCACACCGACAGTCCTAACTGACATAGGCGTAGCTGGGCTACATCGGTTACTCGCAGTCCTCGACGATCTTTTAGACGCAGAAGTGATCATCACCATCGCTGGCATGGAGGGCGCTCTTGCAACTGCTGTCGGCGGTTTAAGTTCTGCCCCGGTGATTGCAGTGCCAACAAGTGTTGGGTACGGCGCTGGACTTGAAGGGGTAACCGCTTTGCTTTCCATGCATGCGACATGCGCTGCTGGCGTAACAGTCGTTGGCATTGACAACGGTTTCGGAGCGGCGATGGCGACCATGCGTATCTTGAATCGAGATAATCAGTCATGACACGCACGATTGCTTGGTTTCATCCCTTTGCGGGAATCGCTGGCGATATGACGCTCGGGGCTCTGTTAGACGCCGGAGCAGACCTTGGCTTTGTGGTCGATACTCTCAACGATCTCGATGTCGACGGATGGTCGGTGTCCAGTGAACTGGTCCATCGAAGCAGTCTTCAAGCCACAAGGGCACTAGTCGATGCGCCAGAACAGCACCATCACAGGCGTTGGCCAACTATTCAAGAAATACTGAACCGAGCAGCTATTCCTGATCGAGTGAGGTCACGAAGCTTGGCCGTGTTCGAAGCTCTTGCTATAGCTGAGGCAAAAGTGCATGGCGTTTCGCCTGACGAAGTTCATTTTCACGAAGTTGGCGCTCTCGACGCCATCGTCGACATTGTCGGATCGTGTGCCGCTCTGGAATCTCTCAAGGTAGATGAAATAGGTAGCGGACCTGTAGCTGTTGGCGTAGGAACAATTAAGGCCGCTCACGGGATACTTCCCAATCCCCCACCTGCCGTCGTGAACCTTCTCGACGCGATCCCAACAATAGGGATCGACAGCCCTCTGGAACTGACAACACCAACCGGCGCCGCGATTATTAAAGGGTTAGCTACGTCAGTTGGCGCGATGCCCTCTATGACTATTCACTCTTCTGGCTACGGCGCAGGCAGCCGCGATGTGCCCGGTAGAGCCAATGTCACCCAAGTAATCATAGGAACCGTGACAGACGTAGCTTCTAATCATGGAGCGACAGTTGAAGCTGTCGTTGAGTTGACAACGAATGTCGATGATGTAACCGGGGAGCAACTTGGGTACGCGATTTCAAAGTTGATGGGCACTGGCGCGCTAGACGCATGGGTAACACCGATTGTTATGAAAAAAGGAAGACCAGCTCACACGCTGTCAGTACTTGCCTCACCTGAAGGTGCCGCTCGCTTTGCGAGAGAAATCATGGTGCTGACCGGAAGTCTTGGCGTTAGGACTCGACACATTGACCGGTTCGTCGCCGATCGAAGAACGGTGACAGTAACTTTTGAGGGTCATGAAATTGACGTGAAAGTAAGCGCTATCGGGCTAAAGGCAGAGTTCGATCAAGTTGCCATTGCGGCCGAGGCGTTGGGTTTGCCGCCACAGGAAGTCGCTAATCGCGCCGAGTCGCTCGCTGCGGATATTTGATTATGTTTATTTTCTGATGCTGGGTTCGACTGGAGTGCCTTTGGGTGGGCCGGCAGAAGTGAACTCGGTACCTTCAGGATCGCTCGCCCAGGGTGCTTCCTGCTCCCATTGATCTTCGTACACAATTTCTTTTAGGGGGCGTCGCCGCACTGGGCCATGTCGGCCTACCGGTTTACCCATTGGGATTGTTGCGTGAATAGCGACCTCATCTGGGATGTTCAGAAGTTCGCGGAGTTCATTTTCTACGTTTGTATGCCAACCCGTTATCACGCCGCCGTAACCGAGTGCACGAGCGGCAAGCATGAGGTTTTGAACTGCTGGGAAAACTGATGATCCCTCAGCATAGTTTTCGGGTCGGTACCGGATCAGACAAGCCAGTACCACGACGGGTGTTTCTTCGAAGTGGTCGACGAAATGTTGCATAGTTCTGGCCATCCGGGCCTTTGGAGAGTCATCTGTGGAACCCGACCCAGCGTCGTAACCGTCGTTTGATCGCTTCTCGTTCCATCCAGCTCGAAAAGATTCACCAAGGAGAGATTTCGCTGCGCGGGCCTTAGGGCCATCGCGAAGGACAAGGAACCTGAACTTTTGCCGGTTGGAACCAGAGGGGGCTCGGCCTGCGTGCCAGAGAATAGTGTTGAGGTCTTCTTCGGGAATTGGTTCTGGTAAATAGCGGCGGATAGCCCGGGTTGTTGCAAGACCCTCAAGCAGACCAAGTTCATGTTCCTCTGCCATTGTCAGCCTCCCTGCGTCTCGTCGAGTAGCTCAACGACATTAACAATGCTTTGGTCCGTGACGACGCCGACAACGCGACCGGCCGTATCGACAACTGGATAAATATCTACGTCAGCAGCTTCCATTCGTGCGCTCACTTCGCGAATTGTCCATGACAAGCGAGCAGCAGAAAGGTCGCGAATCATTACTTCGCTACATTGCGTTGTAGCCCATTTTTCTTGTTCGATTTCGCCAGCATCGCTGACCTTAATTATTCCCTCAAATTCCTCGTGTTCATTTGCAATTACAGCCTCAAGTTGTTTGCGGGGAAAAGCGAAACCCCATACGAATTCTGATAGCGAATCGGCCGGCCTGACGGTTTTAAAATCGGTCTTCATGGCGGAGGCAATCGGCATTTGGAAGCGCCGCTCCAAATGGCCGACGCGAGTATCACGCTGGTAGTCAGACACTGATGAACTGCCAACTACTACTTGGCTTACCGCCACAGCAATGAGGCCTGGCACAACAAAAGAGGGCGCTCCTGTTGACTCAGCCACGAACATGACTGCAGCCAGCGGCGTCCGATAGCCAGCAGCAAGAAATGCTGCCACTCCAATGAAAGGGAAGAAGGCCATAGATTCGACCCCAACGTCAATCCATCCGCCAACGATTCGCCCAATAATGAGCCCCAGAACTGCAAGAGGAATGAACACGCCACCAACTCCACCACTCGCCATGACCGTGGAGGTTGCGACAACTCTGACCACTAGCAGCATGCCGAGCATCGGGAGGGTCTCATTCGGGTTTAACACCCACCGCAGTATCTGCCCTTCAGTTGTTGGCCCCATCGATAGTGGAGCGTTGAACAGAACATCACTAACCACAACCAAGGCAGCCGCGATAATGCTGCCGGCACTAACCATCACCCACCAAGGCTGGCGCTGCTGGAGCGACTTTGCGCCTTTTATGGCACGACTAAAAAGCATGGCCGCGCCACCACACAAGGCGCCCACAATGGCTGCCCCGATCAATTCCCGTTGACCGAACCCGACACGAACTAGGTCAGTCCGGACTTCAAACGGCAGATCATCCTCAAGTCCGCTTACCAGTACAAACGTGACGTAACTGGAAGCACTGGACAACAACGCGGGCAGTAGCGCTCGTCGCCCCAAATCACCTTTGTATGGCGACTCCAAAGCAAATAACACTCCAGTAGCTGGTGCTTGAAACACGGCACTCACCCCTGCTGCAGCTCCCGCCACAAGAAGAGCTTGACCGTCTTTGTCTCGAAATAACCAAGACAGTCGTCTCTGGATAGCGGAGCCAGTCGTTGCCCCTGCATAAATTGCGGGTCCCTCAAGCCCCGCAGCACCACCCATACCAACTGTGGCAATACCCGCCAACAATCTGAACGGCAGGTGTACCACTTTGAGGACGTAAGACTTGTTGTGGTAGCCGCGGATATATTCCTCAGATGTGGCCGGAGATAACGGATTCCCGGAGTCCGCGTAGCGAAGTAGGAGCACTGCCAGCCATAAACCAAGCACAGGAGCCAACGCTTGCTGCCACAGACTTCGATGCAGTACCGCATCCAGAAGGATCTTTTCGGCAACAACGACGACACCTGCGACAATTAGTCCGGTTGCGACGCCAACTGCCGCATAAGTTAGAAAACGAAGAATCCTATTTCTCATAGCCGATCCCTCGAAGTAAAACTCATCGACACCATGATGCCGTGCTACGCAGATAAATAGTTCTCACATCAACTCGACAGTGAGATTTTCTCAATCTCGCTACGATTAGGGAATGACCAGTAGCAGGTTTTACTTTCGCCAATTACTTTCAGGACGGGATTTCGCGACTGACGATTCCATGGCAGCACAAATGGCGAATTTTGTGTATCTGATAGGTGACCGAGAAACCCGTGACGCTGTCGTCGTGGATCCTGCTTACGGAGTAGCGGACATCATGGGCATTCTCAATGATGATGAGATGAACCTTTCGGGTGTGCTCGCCACCCATTACCACCCTGATCATGTCGGCGGTTCGATGATGGGACACACGATTGAAGGCGTGCGAGAACTCCTTGAAATTCAAGGCACAAAGATTCATGTGCAAGCGGACGAAGCCGATTTAGTGAAGAAAGTAACTGAGATAAGCGACACTGACTTAGAAGTCCATCAACCTGGTGATCACATAATGGTTGGTGATATGCGCGTTGACCTTCTTCATACACCGGGTCACACCCCGGGGAGTCAGTGTTTTCTTGTTGAAGGGACATTGGTCGCAGGAGACACGTTGTTTCTTGAGGGCTGCGGGCGAACAGATCTACCTGGCAGTGATACCTCAGCGATGTACCACTCGCTGCATCACACGCTCGCAAAGGTTCCCGACGATACAGTTCTTTTCCCCGGGCATAGATATTCTTTCCACTCTTCGGCGACGATGGGAATGACTCGTGAGTTGAATTATGTGTTCAAACCTGAGTCACAAGATCAATGGATGATGATGTTCAGCCAATGACAGACAAACCTTTCCCTCCCATTGTCTCTCTCGAAGAAGTCAGAGATCTTGAGGGGGTCGTCTTCTGCGACGTTCGTTGGTATCTCGATCGGACGCCAGGCCGCCAGAAGTACAACGAAGGACATATCCCGGGCGCAATCTTTGTTGATCTTGATGAACACTTAGCAACACTGCCTCGTAAGTCTCAAGGTCGGCATCCGCTACCAGCCGCGGCGTCCTTCGCTGCGAGCATGGGCGCGTTAGGCATTAGCCATCGGGACCCTGTCGTCGCTTATGACGACTCGGGAGGAATGTCGGCCGGTCGTCTCGTATGGATGCTTCGATTAGTCGGCCACAATGCAGCTCTGCTCGATGGGGGACTCAACGCTTGGTCAACTAGCTTAGAAACCGAGCCACAAAGCAGAAACTCAGTTGATCACCCAACCCGTGATTGGCCGACTGATTTGATTGCCGATGCCGATGCCGCGGGGTTAGCGGGTTCATCATCACAAGAAACGCTTGTCGACGCCAGAAGCAGCGACCGCTTTTCTGGAGCCAACGAACCTGTTGACCCTAAGGGCGGCCATATCCCAGGTGCCATCAATCTTCCATTTGCAGAGAACCTTGACGCCGAAGGTTTTTTTCTTTCAGCGGAAGATCTGCGGAGCCGATTTAAAACAGCTGGATGCGCAGACGGCGACAGCACTGTGATGTACTGCGGTTCCGGAGTCAGCGCCTGCAACAATCTTTTAGCTTTCGAATATGCCGGCCTTGGTCGAGCTCGTCTATATGCCGGTTCTTGGTCACAGTGGAGCAACAGCAACGACCGGCCTGTGGAGACGAATTAAAAAGTTGTAGCTCCGGGATAGCAACAACGACAATCGGGACGACATACTGGCATGTATGGCAGACCTTTCTGATTTCTACGCCCTCGACGAACTACTCAACGACGACGAACAAATGATTCGAGACACTGTCAAGAAATTCGTTGAAAGTGAGTTCAAACCCCTCGTCGCCGCACACTTTGAAGCAGGTACTTTCCCAATGGAACTCGTCCCGACGATCGCGGATATGGGGCTATTGGGTATGCACCTTGACGGATATGGCTGCGCGGGGGCATCAGCAATGGCGTACGGCATCGCTTGCAGAGAACTTGAAGCCGGCGACAGCGGTCTGCGAAGTTTCGTTTCAGTCCAAGGTTCGCTGTGCATGTTCCCGATATGGAAATACGGTTCTGAGGAACAAAAAGAAGATTGGCTGCCGAAAATGGCGGCAGGCGAAGTTATCGGATGCTTTGGTCTTACTGAGCCCGATCACGGGTCTGACCCATCGTCAATGGCTACCAATGCCAAACGCGACGGCGATGAATGGATCCTCAACGGTTCAAAGCGGTGGATTACCAACGCAGGGATAGCTCACCTTGCAATCGTCTGGGCCAACACAGATGAAGGGTTCCGAGGGTTTTTGGTACCTACTGATTCCGAAGGATTCGAAGCGCGAAAAATTCAAAACAAGTTGTCGCTTCGGGCGTCGGTTACCGGAGAGTTCTACATGGATGACGTCGTCGTTCCTGAATCTATGCGCCTACCGGATGCTGTAAGCATCGGAGCACCTCTGAGCTGCCTAAGCGAGGCGCGTTACGGAATTGCATTTGGCGCTGTAGGAGTGACTCGGGACTGCTACAACGCTGCACTTGATTACCAGCAAGAACGTCCGCAGTTCGGTAAGTCATTGTCCAGCTTCCAAATTAATCAAATCAAGTTTGCCGACATGTTGACCTCAATGACTAACGCCAATCTCCAGGCAATGAATCTTGGACGGCTGAAGGAAGCCCACAGCATTCGTCCGTACCACATCTCAATGGCCAAGCGGCACAACTGCAGGGTCGCAATTGACGCTGCGCGCAACGCCCGTGCGATGATGGGAGCCAACGGGGTGAGCACCGAGTACAGCCCAATGCGTCACGCAAACAACATGGAGTCGGTGATGACATATGAAGGCACGGAGGAAATCCACGGACTCATTCTTGGTCAAGAAATCACCGGGATACCTTCGTTCCGATGACCGATTTTGAATTAGGTGAAGTAGACCGACTACTCACCACAACGAAACAAGTTCGCAAACGTCTGGACCTCAGTAAAGAAGTGCCACTCGATCTACTTTTAGATTGCATAGAAGTTGCGGGCCATGCGCCTGTTGGAGGCAATCTTGAACGTAATCGTTGGATTATCGTCACCGATCCGGAGTTAAAAGCGGAGATCGCCCACTATTACGCGGAGGTAGGGCGGCCTTATCTGTCGGCAAGTTCAGACATTCGCGCCGATGAACGAACCAACCGAGTTATCGATTCGTCTATTCATCTCATCGACCACATACACGAAGTCCCCGCCATGGTTATTCCTCTGCGGCTCGATCGTCCACCTAGCGGTGAGAATGATGAGGGCTCAGCTGGCGGCTGGTGGGGGTCTGTACTGCCCGGAGTTTGGAGTTTTCAACTCGCAGCGCGAGCCCGTGGTCTCGGATCTACTTGGACAACCTTTCACCTTGCACACGAGGCAAAGATCGCTGAACTTCTAGGAATTCCGCCGACTGTGAGCCAATGTGCACTACTGCCAGTGGCGTTTTACACCGGCGATTCTTTTCATCCAGCGCCAAGACGATCAGTGGATGAAGTGACTTATCTCAACGGCTGGAAAAAACCAGTTCGATAACCCCTAGACAAAACTTTGTTGTTGAGAGTCTGCTCACCTAAAAATTTTCGTCACATACTTAAGAGATGACCAGCTCTGCTTTTTCCCAAAAAGAGCGGGAGGTCCTCATTAAGTACGTTCCGCCATACTCATTCGGACAGTTACTCGAGCATCTGCGCCCCCGAGCGACGCCGGGTATTGAAGCTGTCGGGGAAAAGTCCTATACGAGACTGACAACTCACTCGGGAACCCCACGGATCATGAATGCAGAAGATGCGGCCGATGGCCTTCATTTACGAGTCCGCGTCACGTCCGAAAATCAGAAAGGCCTCGCCCATGACCTCGAACGTCTCAGATATCTGTTGGCGGTAGACGAAAACCCTTCAGAAGCTATTGGGCATCTCGCCGAAGACAAATTAATTGGCTCTTTAGTTAGAGAGCGACCTTGGGTTCGGGTACCTAGATGTTGGGACCCGTTCGAAACATCAATTCGCATTATCATCGGTCAGCAAATTTCCGTAGCGGCCGCAACCACGATTAGCGCTCGGGTCGCACATAAATTCGGGCAAAGGATCGGTACCAGCTCTGATCTATGCTGCGTTTTCCCAGGTCCCGAGGTTCTTGCCAAAGTTGACCTGAGCGATCTGGGTCTAACCGAACGGAGGAAAGCGACCATACAAAACTTTGCTCGAGCTATTGTCAACGGGACCGTTGATTTTGAAACTTCGCAGGACTTACAGGAAGTAGAGAAGACCTGGTGCGCTCTTGAAGGTATTGGTCCATGGACCGCTCGGCTCATAGCCATGCGCGTGCTAGGGCATGACGACGTTATGCCTTCAAGTGATCTAGGCATTCTTCGATCGTTGAATCGACTGTCAAAGCAGAAAGTGAGCCCAAAGCAACTCGAGCGGCAATCTAAACTTTGGAAACCATTCCGTTCATGGTCAGCTCAACATTTATGGCAGGCACCTGACACCCTAAGAAATGCATGATGACTGTTCCTCATCTATTCCAGAAGCTCTCAACTCCAATAGGTGAACTGACACTTGTCGCTAGCCAAAGAGGTCTGCGCGCCGTCTTATGGCCTACCGACGAAGGTCGCGTGCCTCTGCCGGAACGTTTAATGCCTTCCACCGCTGACCCAGTGTTAAGCAGCGCCGCTCGTCAGCTAGAGCAATATTTCTCCGGGGAAAGAACTTCGTTCGATCTTCCACTCGACTTGCACGGGACTGAATTTCAACAATCAGTTTGGCGATCTCTACAGGAAATCCCCTACGGCCAAACCTGGACTTACAAAAAGCAAGCGATCCAAATCAATCGCCCGAAGGCTGTGCGAGCTATCGGATCTGCTAATGGCAAAAACCCCGTATCGATAGTGTTGCCCTGTCACCGCGTAATTGGGACCAACGGTTCACTAACAGGTTTCGCCGGAGGTTTGGAAACAAAGAAGCAGCTTCTTCTTTTTGAAGAAGCAATTCAGACGGACGACCAGGTTTAGCGCCTAGCCACGCCTAGTGCCGGTACTTCGCTATTCATTTCCATGGGAGCTACTAGTGCGCGACGCCTAACTAATCTGTGCGCGAGGAGGGACTTGAACCCTCACACCCTTGCGGGCACAGGCACCTGAAGCCTGCGCGTCTGCCAGTTCCGCCACTCGCGCCGATCAACTGACAATCGTAGCTGTACATGTAGTTGGTTCCCCACTCATATCCGTATCCTCGTTGAACCTCAATCGCGACCCCCTAGACAGGCGCAGGCCGTCGTACACTCGGTAAACAATGCGGCTTCGACGACTTCTCACTGCTCCACGCGCGTTGTTATCGCGTGTGATTAGAGCTCCTATAAGTCCTCTAACCCTGGCACGCAAGACATGTCGGATTCTCGAAAAGCAAAGAACTACCGATACGCACGGTCATGTCGTCATTCCCAACCACTTGATTATTGCTTTTTCTCAAAGAGACAGAGACCGCTTTGCAGGCGCGGAAGAAACTCTTCGACGCGAACTCATTGAAGTTGCACATGAATTTGCAAATTCGAAGCACTTTGGCTTTGGAGGACCTCTTTCAATAGATTTCGCAACGAATCCCAAGTTACGAACGGGTAAAAGCCAAATCTCGGGTGAATTCAGGGATGCCCCTATCAGCGACGAAGCGGTGCTAATTAACTCGGACGGCGTGCAAATAGCGATAACCACTCCGCAGCTACTTGGTAGGAACGACGACTGCGGGGTAGTGCTTACTGGGTCCAATGTCAGCAGACACCATGCCGAAATCAGAGCAGATCAACACGGTCTATTTATTGTTGACCTTTCTTCCACAAATGGTTCGCTTGTGAATGGCATTGCGGTCGCTAATCATCGGCTACTCCACGGCGACATAATCAGCATTGGGGATCACCAACTGCGGGTGGAGGTTATTTAATGTCACCCCAACTGGTGAGACTTCTAACAATCCTGCTTCTGGTACTAATTCACCTGTTTTTATATCGAGTAATTCGCGCTGTTTGGGCCGGGATTAAACCGACACGCAATGTCAAACTTCGACCGAATTCCTTCATACGAAAACATCGACCAGCAAGTCTTTTAATAATTAGAACCCCAGAAACACTGCATGGGCAGCGGCATGAGCTCGGTGAGGAAGTCACAATAGGTAGAGCTGCGACGTGTGAAATTACTGTTGACGACAACTATGCCAGCCAAATCCACGCCCGCATATCGTCAAGAGACGGCTCACATGTTTTGGAAGACTTGGGTTCGACTAATGGGACCTATTTGAACCGACAGAAGGTCTCTTCCGCATCGAGTTTGCGTTCTGGAGATCATATTCAAATTGGTTCAACTGTATTCGAAGTGGCGTCATGACTAACACACCCAAACGCCAGCTACGACTTGCATGGGGAGGAGCGACTGACCAGGGAAGAGTGAGAGCCAACAACCAGGATGCGATGTTTGCAGACTGGGGCATATTCGTCGTCGCTGATGGCATGGGGGGCCACCAAGGCGGCGAGGTTGCAGCAAACTTAGCAGTGAGAACGATTGCAAATGCTCAAAGGGACACCGCCGAAGAACTTCACGACGCAATAAGCGCCGCCAATAGTTCCGTGCACAACACCGCTGCGGAACAGCCTGAGTTACATGGAATGGGAACCACTGTGACAGCGCTAGCAATCATCCAAAATCCCGATGGCCCTCAGTTTCGCGCCCTTAACGTGGGCGATTCGCGTATTTACCGGATGAGAGGCGGGCAACTCGATCAGTTGACTGACGATCATAGCTACGTCGCTGAGTTAATTCGTCGCGGTGAGTTAGACGAAATGTCTGCAGCAAGCCATCCTTACAGAAACATGCTTACTAGAGCGATTGGCGTCCATCCCGAAGTCGAAATTGACGAATGGACGTTTGAACCCGTTCATGGGGATCGCTACTTGCTGTGCAGTGACGGATTAACAAACGAACTTACCGACGTTGAAATTTTGAAACAATTACAACGAAGCGTTGACCCAAGCTCGACTGCTAGAGCGCTGGTGCAGTTAGCCAATAACCGAGGAGGCAGAGACAACTCGACAGTGCTCGTCATAGACGTACACGTTGAGAACATAAACGATATTGGCGAGGCGTCTTCGTTTACGGCACAAAGCCGGCCAATCTTAACTTCTCCAGAAGAACCATCAGCTGAAGCGACTCACACGACAAAGGCCTTTCGCTCGACATCTGAGTCATCAGCAAATAAAGGCCGGAGTTGGCTATACGACCAAGTAACCATCAAGTTCGCGACAATCGTCATCGCCCTGGTTTTGGCAGTCGCTACCACAGCCACAATTACCTCTATCGGTTGGTATGCGCGGTCTGGCTATCACGTAAGCATCGTCGGCGATCACGTAGTCATACAAAAAGGAAGGGTTGGAGGACTCTTATGGTTCCAGCCCACAACTGAGGAATGGACTGAGATTCAAGTCACAGATCTCGTCTTAGCGGACCAAGAGCGGTTGAGGGATGGTGAGACTACGCAGAATCTTTCTGAGGCTCGCAATTTCATTGCGAATCTTCGAGAGCGCTTAATTAGAACCGAGGCTGGTAACTGAGGTGCACAAGCAGCGCGTCATAGAGTTGACTCTTTTGTTGCTAGCGATCGCTATCACCTCTGCAACCGCTGCCATAGCGGCACTTGACGATCAATCGGAGATTGGTTGGATAGCGCTGCCATACATTGCCGGGTTAGCGTTGCTCTGGTTTGCGAGCCATCTTGCATTACGAAGACGTATGCCAACGGCAAACGGTTTGCTGTTACCCGTTGCAGCCTTGCTCCAGGGTCTAGGTTTTGCTTTCGTCTTACGTATTGATTCGGGTGCGACGACGAAGCACCTAATTTGGTCCACCGTCGCAACTGGCGCTTTCTTGTCCGTAGTGATTGGTGTCCGCAGCCTTAAGGTTGTTCGCAGAGCCGGGAAACTCTTAGGAATACTCGGGGCAATTGCTGTATTGCTACCCCCAATATTCCACACGAGCAACAGCTACTTCATCCCATCGGGTTTTAGAATTCAGTCCGTCTATGTTGACCTTCAAAAAATAGGCATATTTTGTTTGATCATATTTTTCGCGGACTGGCTGGCAAGTTACCGATTGCGGAACACGGCCGAACACTTTGGCGAGGTTGATCGGATCGAGGGAGACCCGTCGCGCTTTGCTCCGCTAATAGGCGGATGGTTAATTGCATCCTTTCTTCTCATCTTCAATTTCGATACCGGTTCGGCATTCATCGTATGTTCAGTATTTCTCGCTATGTGGTGGGTAGCAGTCGGTAGAGCGGTTGATTTGCTTGGTTATCTAATCGCGGTAGCTCTATCCACACTCGTCGCAGTTACAAATGTTCCCGAGATGCACACACGCTTTCAAACGTGGCTGAACCCTGGCGCGAACCCCGAATGGGGAGATTCAATTACGCGATCATCCTTTGCTCTCGCCGGTGGAGGACTTACTGGAACAGGGCCGGGAGGTGGAAGCGGCAACTGGGTGCCAGACGCTGTCGACAATTTGATCTTCGTGCCGCTGGCAGAGGAACTTGGCTTCATTGGAGGGACAGCGATCTTATCGACTTTCGTACTCCTGCTAGGTGTCGGATTTCGGCTGGCGAATGGGGCAAGTAACGAATTCGACAGCATTGTGACTATCGGGATGACAATTTTTCTAGCAAGCCAAACCTGGAGCTCAATCGCGGTGGCTTTGCAGTTGCTGCCGCCAGCGGGACATTCGTTGCCATTTATTTCGCTGAATGGCGCAGCTCTAGTCGTCGGTTACACCGGTCTGGCTCTTCTACTGAAGATCTCCGAAGGCATTCCTTTCGTTCCAGATAAAACACAACTCTTGCCACAAATACGTCTGAGCAACAGGAGCCCTTCGTGAGTAAGCGACTTATCCATGTTGGTGTGGTCTTCCTCGCGCTCTACGGGCTGTTGTTCTTCCGTCTTGAGTGGATACAGATATTCAGTGCCGAGAAACTACAAAATCATACGGATAACACAAGACAAGTAACTATGGCCTTTGACCAACCTAGAGGCGAAATTCGGACGGCTGACGGAGAGGTGATCGCCCAAACCGTTGCTGTTAGTGGATCGAGAGAGCGTCTGAGACAGTACCCATACGGCTCGATGTACTCCCATTTGACAGGCTTTATTTCAGCGGTAAACGGCGGGTCAGGAATAGAACGTAATTTCAATAATTTCCTTTCAGGCAGCGACCTCAGCGTTCGCATTCAAGACAACCGTGATTTCTTCATTGATCGAGCTCGAACCGGCCAGGTGGAGCTATCAATTCGACACGACGTACAGCTGGTTACTCGAGCGGCGATGGCTGGCCAGAACGGCGCGGCAGTGGTCATCGAGCCTTCTAGCGGGGCGGTGCTCGGAATGTGGAGCGCACCAAACTTTGATCCAAATTATTTGTCTTCACACGATGTTGCGGCTGCGGCTGCAGATTTCATAACCCTTAGATCTTCAACGGATCAACCCCTGCAGAATCGAGCAGAGTTTCTAACACATGAGCTGGGACCGCTCTTCACCTTGGTAACTGCGACGGCAGCAATAGAAGCCGATTTATTAGCAACGGAAGCAAAACATGAATTAAGCGAAGGCTCCGGTACCAAAGCAACGTCAGAGACGGCAACTTCGAGCTGCATTAAAACTCTCTCTATTCTTTTGACCAAGCAATGCACCAACCAGTGGAAAGCTTTAGGAGAGCAAATCGGGCAGTCTGATTTGTCGTCAGTTGCTAAGCGCTTCGGATTGACTGACGTTGATCCATTGCGCCTTGAAGGCAGCCCGATTGGCAATCTTTCTCGTGGTGCCTTGGATTCTTCCCCTGCAGCAGCTGCTATCGGAGAGAATTTTGCCGCTTCACCGCTCCAAGTTGCACACCTCTTTGCAACCATCGCGAACAACGGAACGCGCATGCAGCCGCATGTAGTTCGGCGGATTCTCGCCCACAACGGTGACTCAATTAAGGAATTTGCTCCAAAAGCGCTCGAACAATCCATGTCAAAAGAAACTGCGGCAATCTTGATGGACGCATTAGCTGAAAAGACTCGGCAATACAGCTGGCCGAATTTACAAGAAAACGGGCCAAGTATCGCCGGACTAACTGCATCAAGGTTGGCGACAGGAGACCATATTTGGTCTGCGGCAATTGCGCCGGTGACACAACCTGAAGTCGTTGTTGTTGTATTGCTAGAGGGCGACGATCAATTCAATCGGGACACGGCGGATGCAACGATTTCAGCAATCACAGGAAGAATCATTGAAGCGGTACTCCGTCTCCCAAGCTCTAACATGGGAAGCTCATAGTGGACTTCTCAGAGACGCCAATGGCTGAAAACGAAAGACCGATCTTCAGTGGGAGATACGAGTTGTATCGCCGAATTGCTCGAGGCGGTATGGCCGAGGTATTTCTTGGCAGGGACAAGCTTCTAGATCGACCCGTGGCGGTCAAGGTTTTATTCCCGGAATATGCAACCGACGCGTCATTTGTTGAGCGGTTCCGCCGGGAAGCTCAAGCAGCAGCCAACCTCAATCAACCTAATGTTGTCGGTGTTTATGACTGGGGACAAGAGGCAGGTACGTACTACATCGTTATGGAGTACGTAGAAGGCCGAAGTCTCGCAGAGATTATTCGCGCAGAAGGACCGCTTCACCCTGATAGGGCTGCGGACATAACAATCGATATTGCAGCAGCTCTCGCGTTTGCGCATCGAAATGGTGTTGTCCATAGAGATGTGAAACCGGGCAACGTCTTAGTTACGACGGGCGGGCAAGTCAAAGTAACCGATTTTGGCATCGCCCGGGCACTCACTGGAAACTCCTCTGACAACTTGACCCAGACCGGATCGGTGATGGGAACAGCAACATACCTTTCTCCGGAACAAGCGCAGGGTCAACCGGCCGACCCAAGGAGCGACGTCTATTCACTATCGGTAGTGCTTTACGAAATGCTCACCGCTGGACCTCCTTTTACTGGCGATACGCCTGTTTCTATTGCTTACAAACATGTGCAGGAAGCGCCTACCCCGCCGTCTCAATTCAATGGTGATGTCCCACCAGCCCTTGAGGCTATTTGCCTCCGGGGACTGACTAAGCAACCTGAGGACCGCTATTCATCGGCTGATGACCTTCGCGGCGATCTTCGTCGCTTCAGGACAGGCCAGCAAGTTTTAGCCACACAATCTGGCGGGGAGGTCGAGGCGAAAACCGTTCAAACGCGCGTCACTCCCTCACCTGGGACACGTCCAGCTCCTCAACGGATGAACACAACGGCCAATCAGCCCTCGGGGCCGCCTACGCGAAAAGATGAACGTTCTGTAACCCCAACTTCTTCAGATAAGACGCGGGTGTGGGCTACGTTGCTTGCAGTTCTTCTAATTGTCGTAGCAGGACTTGTCTACCTTCTCGTGAACGGCTTCAACTCGGGCACAGGAAATGGTGATGGTTCATCGGGTCCCATATCTGACGGCAGGCTTCGAGTTCCCGCTGTACTCGGGCTCAATTGGGAGGAAGCAGAGCAGGAGCTTCGAGAGAATGGTTTCGAGGAAATAACAATTGAATTTCAAGAGCGGCTAGATATTCCTGACAACGAAGTTTTTCAGCAAGATCCGCGTCCGGGGCTGCTGCTAGCTGAACCTAATGACCCTGATAATCCCATTCGGTTATTTGCTTCGAAGGGCTTGACTGTTGTCAGAATCCCGGCGGTGCAGCGGATGGAGTTCCTTGAAGCGGAGGAGATTCTGTTAGCTGCGGGCTTTAGCGTCGAGCGACTTGATGAACAGAGTGAGGATTACGCTCGGGACATAGTTATTGATCAAAGTGTGTCTAGTACTGAGGAGCGACCACAAGGAACCCTGATCACGCTCACGGTGTCAGTCGGGAAAGGTGAGGTTCAAATCCCCTCTGTCGAAGGTCAGTCCATTTCCGATGCCAGAGTTACGTTGGCTCGGGAAGGGCTTCTGGAAGAAGTTTTCACAGAAAATTCGTTGGACTTTCCGAAAGACACCGTCATTCGATCGGAACCTGGGTTTGGCAGCTCAGCTGAGCGAGGAAGCGTTGTTCGATTGGTAGTTTCGCTGGGCCCGGCCAGCGGTCAGGTTCCTTCTCTGCAGATCTTAGGAACGACTGATGCCATGCAGGTTGAAATAGCTCTAGAGAACCTTGGTTTTGCAGTAAAGCAGGTGACCCAATCATTGCCCCTCGGAGATCCCCAGATAAATCAAGTTCTGAGTATTGAGCCTGCCCCCGGCACCGCTCTTTTGCTGGGTTCAGAAGTTATTCTCGTGGTGGGCATTGGAAACCCGGATGCTCCATCTCCATCTCCATCTCCAACTACATCGATTCAGCAAGGGTTTGTAACTGTCGAACCAAACAATTAACCCCGTGGATCGATCAAGCAACTAAAGCGGTTGAGCTATTTCGTATTGTTTGATGCAGATAAGCCCGAATCTGCCTCTATCCTCATTGTCCATGGCTAGGCCAAAGAAAACCAGTCGCCTGACTCCTAAGGGGACCCGTCCTGAAGGAACGGTAGTTGAAGAAACTCTTTCCGACGGTCTCCCTCCGAGTCCTCCTTGGTTCGGATGGATGATTCTCGCCTTCTTGTTATTTGGGGTAGCGGTGATCTTCTCCAACTACATGAGTTGGCTGCCGGGCAGTCCGTCAAGTTCGTGGATTTTAGGAGGTCTCGGATTTGTTCTCGTCGGGATTCTTACCGCGACTCGGTGGCGCTAATATCTGATTGGTAGAAATTACATGCCTGTACTTTGTCCCCAAGTGTGGATAACTTGTGGAAAGTGCTGCCGCTAGTCGTTGTCGTGATCGCGGATTAAATCCATTTCTTCCATACAACAGCGTGGTCCCTCAGGTGCGCTATTGGGAGAGCGCGTCATTCGGACTTCGGTGCCGCAAAGCGAGCACATATAAGTTAATCGAACCTTTCGCAGCTCTCCCGGGGGCGGGGGTGATGGAACAGGCCGGGAAAAGCCCAACATCATCTTCAGGCCTATTCGATACACGATGTACACGAAAAGCAAAGAAATAGCTACCGGAACCACTAGATCCACGGACACCACGGTAGCGGCGCCAAGAGAGCCCGCCACTGCGTATCGTTGGTGCAAGACTATTCATCAGAAGGTGCGATCAGTCCTTCGCAAAGTATCTAATGACGATTGACGACAAACAACGATCAGCAACCCGGGAGCTCGTGCTCTCTTTGCGCGCGCAGCCAAGGAACAACCTGGTCACCCTAGTTAACCCCCGGGAGTATTAGATGAGACCCTCAGGGACCGAGCCAGGCGATTTTGTAGAGTTTGATTACGACCTGATTGAGGCAGAGCGCAGACAGCGAATTCGCGATGTTTTGCTAAAGGTTCGCTCTGACTTAGAGAAAGAGATCGGCAGCGAGTTACAAATTTCGAATGATGGCAATGAGTTGGTCTTAATGGCTGATGGACAGATCCGATTTCGATCCGCGTTGGCATCCGATGGTCGATTGGTCGTGACAGACATTAAGAAGACCGATCGGCTATAGGTAGGCCTCTCCTTTGTCAACCAAGCAGTTTTGCTGGAGACATCCTCGGTGCAGTAGCCACCCGCGATATGCCTCTCGCATCATCGAGAGATGCAACAGGCGCTATGTTCGAGGTAGCAGTGTCAGCTAGATCGAAAAGTTGGAGTTCTTCAAATTCGATAATGCGCCCGCTTTGAGCACGCTGACGACGCACGCGACCACGTTTTCTGCTGGGCGCAGCGGCGTTTATCGGGGTCACAGTCCAGAGTCGTGGGTTCCCATCGCGCTCATCTAGAATGGTCCAGCCCTGAGGAGCGCTCAAGGTTTCAATGTGACGTTGACACAGAGACATAGGCTGCAGTGCGTCCGCATGAATATCTGTAACCCAAACCAACATCGCGCCGCTGTCGTAGGACAAGCCAGCCACGGCAGCGGCACCACAGGTCCCGCGGGAGCACAACACCATAGGTATGGAAGGTAGCCCTACGGAGTAGATCTTTTAGGGATGATTAGAAGAAATACGACGAATAGCGGGTCTTCGAAATTGCTCCGATTTGCTGAAGTTTCTGGCGTTTGCTTCATTCGAGAATGCTTAATGGCCAGAAGATAGCTAGGGTGCAGATATACCGATGTGAAAGGGGCACCCCGTGGTTGGTGGCGCACTGAAGTCAGCAAGCATGGACGACTTTGATCTGAGAATGTCAGACAAGGTTCGTCCGCTATATGAAGCCGTAAAAGTTTTTATCCGAGAAGAAGTAGATCCTATTACCGAGGAGTACCACCAACTTGGTGAGGGTCGCGCGGAGAGATGGGGATACGGCGAAGGACAACTTGAATTGCTTGAAGGGGCTAAAGAAAAAGCCCGCGCTCAAGGTCTCTGGAACTTCTTTCTCCCTGATGCCGAAACAGGCGAAGGCTTGTCGAATCTTGATTACGCCTACATCGCCAACGAGTTGGGCAAAAACCGTCTAGCTTCCGAGTGCCTGAACTGCTCGGCACCCGATACTGGGAACATGGAAGTTCTCGAGCGAGTCGGGACAGAAGCTCAAAAAGAGCAGTGGCTTGAGCCTTTGCTTAACGGAAAAATTCGCTCCGCTTACTGCATGACGGAGCCTCGCGTAATGAGTTCTGATGCGAAGCAGATAGAAACCGAAGCCGTCCTAGACGGTGACGAGTGGGTAATAAACGGGGAGAAGTTCTACATCTCTGGAGCTGGAGACCCGCGTTGCAAGATCATGATTACTATGGTTCGCACCAACCCCGACGCCGACACCTACAAGCAGCAGTCACAGATACTGGTCCCGCTTGATGCTGACGGTGTGAACATTGTTGGGCCGATGCATGTCTTTGGTAATGATGATGCTCCTCATGGGCATATGCACATAAAGCTTGAAGATGTCAGAGTGCCGAAAGAAAACGTGCTACTCGGTGAAGGCAGAGGCTTTGAGATTAGCCAACTGCGGCTCGGACCTGGTCGCATCCATCACTGCATGCGCTCTATTGGCGCAGCGGAAAAAGCGATCGAGATGATGGTTGATCGTGGTACTTCTCGTGAAGCTTTTGGGAAAAAGCTGGTCAATCTTGGCAAGAACATGGAAGTAATATCGCGAAGCCGCATTGAGGTCGAAGCAATGCGCCTCATGGTTCTTCGGGCTGCTCAAGCGATGGACACGCTCGGTAACGCAGAGGCCCGAGTTTGGGTTAGCGCTGTTAAGGCAATGGTGCCAGAGAAGTGCTGCGACATAATCAACGAAGCAATCCAGATGCACGGGGCTGCAGGCGTGTCTCAATGGTTCCCACTTACCGATATGTGGCATAGCCAACGAACGCTTCGTCTTGCGGATGGGCCTGATGAAGTTCATCACATGGTTGTGGGCCGAGCGGAAGTTCGTAATCGCGAAGCTGAGCGCACATCGGGTGACGCAACCAGTCACACTCTTGGTGGGCCGGTCTAAACCACTGCGATCAAGTTTACAAATACGAGTATCGGGCGATGGTTCTTAGAGCCTGGTCTTCGCCCATTCCCGTAGCTCTACTTTTCGTATCTTTCCGGATGGAGTTGTCGGCATCTCATCAATAAAGACGACGTGTCTAGGGATCTTGAAGCTCGCTATCTTTCCGCGGCATCGCTCCAATATTTCATCGCCTGAGAGTTGCGACGAGGCCACTACGAAAGCGACAGGTACTTCAACCAATCGGTCATCGGGATATCCAACGACCGCAATCTCTTCAATCCCTTCAACATTTAGGAGGTAGCCCTCGATCTCGGCAGGAGAGACATTCTCGCCACCAACTTTCAACATGTCTTTGTGCCGGCCTACAAAGACGACATGACCATCAGGTCTTATCGAAGCAACATCACCTGTATCAAGCCAACCGTCAGCATCAAAGACTTCAGCGGTTGCCTCAGGTTTGCCCCAGTATCCACTGGTTACGGTGTAACCACGAACAAATAGAGCGCCCGTTTCGCCTGCCTGTAACTCCCGGCCATCATCTAAATCACGAATTTGGAATTCAATGCCATACATGGGGTAACCCGATGCCTCGATTCGCTGTTCTAGAGAATCACTAAGATGGCTGGACGCTATGAAGGCCCAGGTTTCGCTCATGCCAAAACCGCTCGTAGTTGGACAAAAGAGGTCTTGAACCTCACGAGCTACCGGAACGGTGGACTCCATGCCAGCGGGAAGAGTCCCAACTCGAAGAGACGAGACATCTCTCGCCTGTAGTTTCTGAGCGCGTGTCAGATCTGCCCAATGGCTATCAAAGCCATGTAGCACCGTGCCGTTTTCTTTTTCTACAGCATCTAATACCTCGTCTGGGTCGAAAACGTCGAATAGCACTTGGCTCCCGCCAGTCAAGGCAGCCATCATTGCTACTTCGCTGAATCCGTAAGCGTGGAAGAGCGGCAAGTAGCTCATATGGACATCGTTTTTGCTGTGGCCGAGCATCATCGCCCTCTCAGCTGTGTTTCGAACAGGTTTATGGGAGTGAATGACGCCCTTGGGATGTCCGGTGGTGCCCGAGGTGTACGCGAGCATCATCCGATCTTCGACAGTGACCGCGCCGGCTCGAGTCGCAAGTGCTTCAGTGCTTACCGACTTGCCGCTCTCGATCATTGACTCCCATGCAATCGTGTCTGGAAGATGCTCCCCCAGCATGACAATGGCCTCTAGGTAGCCGCCTTCAATTATCTGCTCGCTAGCGTCAGCAAGCATCTCCCCATAATTAATAGGGCCTGACTGATCTATCGAGATGAGAAATCTGCTCTGCGACTGGATAACGGTATACGCGACGTCGTCAGTTCTGTACCTGGTGTTCAAAGGAACAATGCACGCACCAACGCGCGGAATTGCGTACATCAGATGCAACCATTCAGGTCGATTAGTCATCCAGACAGCCACCTGGTCACCCTGCGCTACACCCAATGCAAGTAGGCCTTTCGCAACTCTGTCGACATCTTCGGCAAATTGCCGGTGTGTCCAACGTTGTTCTCTAAAAGCAAGCGCAAGGTCGTCGCCCCATAGTCTCGCTGCACGCGCGGGTATGTCACCCATCAGTAGCCAATCAGCATTCATAACCAGCAACCATAGATGCGATTGAACTGCATTGGCCGAGCGACGAGATTTCGGCTCAAATAGGAGGGAACGAAAGGCAACAACGTGGAATTTGATCTGATGACCGGTTCTTCTACCTGGAGCGCTGCTGGGGAGCTCGCACGCAGCGTCGAGGAGCAAGGGTTTTCCGGAATGCTCTATACCGAGACCGGCCAAGTGCCGTGGATGCAAATAGCAGCCGCAGCTATAGCGGCACCGTCTCTGACTTTTACAACTGGAATCGCTGTTGCATTTCCGCGAAGTCCCATGGTTTCTGCTCAGGTTGCTTGGGAATTGGCGGGTGAGACAAATGGCAGATTCCGCCTAGGTTTGGGAAGCCAAGTCAAAGGTCATGTAGTTCGAAGGTATTCAGCTGAATTTGATCACCCGGCACGTCGGTTGCAAGACTATGTCAATGCTGTAAAGGCCTGCTTTCGAGCTTTTCGTGGAGAAGAACGTTTGAGCCACGAGGGAGAGTTTTACAACCTTTCGTTACTACCGGACGCCTGGAAACCTCGATCGCATGATTTCGGAGATATCAAAATCGACATATCCTCGGTCGGCCCAATAATGAACAAGGTTGCGGGCGAAGTGGCTGACGGAGTTCACGTACATCCAATGCATTCGATGCATTACATACAAAATAGGCTTCTTCCTGAAGTTGCCGAGGGGGCTCAACGTTCAGGACGTGATGTTTCAGATATCGACCTCATCGTGCCCGTCTTCGCAGTTGCAGGCGACTCGCCTGAGGAACGTGCGCCGTGGGTCCATAGGGCTAAGACACAGATTGCGTTTTATGGCACGACACCCAACTACGCGTTTCAATTTGAGGATCTGGGATTTGAGGGAGTAACAAAAGCCCTTGGCGACAAAATGAAAGCCGGCGATATGCAGGGAATGGCAGACACAATTTCCGACGAAATGCTGGATCACTTTGCCTTAGTTTCTCCTTGGGACGAAATGGCTGACCGCTTGAAGGAGCGTTACAGCAGCACGGCGTCGAGAGTGGTTATGTATCTCACCGAAGAGCACATGCGTAAAGATCCTGATTCAGTCGCAAAATGGGGCGAGGTCGCCCGGGCTTCAAGGAGTTAATGATGAATGGTCGAGTAGCAATGGTTACAGGTGGCGGAAGCGGAATCGGTCGGGAAATTTGCGTCGGGGTAGCAAACGCTGGCCGGAAGGTCGCTGTTGCAGATGTGAACTTGGATGGTGCCCGTGAGACAGTGGCACAAATTTCAAGCTCCGGTGGTGAAGCGATTGCCGTCCATGTGGACGTCTCTGACTCAGATGCAGTCCAGCAAGGTGTTTTGCAGACAGTTGACGAGTTAGGCTCCGTCGACATTCTGGTTAATTGTGCGGGTTGGGACGAATTAATGCCTTTTCTCGATACCGATGAGGAGTTTTGGGATCGAATAATCGAAATTAACTACAAAGGGATACTCCGAACAGTTCATGCTTGTCTCCCTGCGATGCTCGAAAGTGGCTGGGGTCGAATAGTAAACATCGCCTCCGATGCGGGTCGCGTAGGTTCATCTTTCGAAGCGGTTTATTCTGGCGCGAAAGGCGGAGTTATTTCATTTACCAAAACAATCGCTCGTGAAGTTGCACGGTCTGGGATTACAGCTAACGTCGTCTGCCCGGGCCCCACAGACACTCCACTTCTTGATGGGATAGTCGCAGCCAGCGATGATGGGGACAAAATCATCGGAGCTATGGCACGCGCTGTTCCGATGAAACGTGTAGGAACGCCCGAGGAAGTCGCGTCGGGAGTTGTTTATTTCACTTCGGAAGATGCGGGATTCGTCACCGGACAAACGTTGTCGGTGTCGGGCGGCCTGACGATGAGTTGAACACTGACTACTCATACTCGCCGAGAAATCTACTTGGGATCATTCATAACGCTAGAAATACTGCATCGAGGGTAATTTGTTGAATAGTCAGCGCACTAGCTGGGTCGTAACATCGGCGGCCTTCGTAGCGAATTTCGTTAACTTCGGTGTCTTATTCTCGTTCGGCATTTTCTTGACCCCTATTGCAGAGACATTCGATACGTCCACAGGACCGGTTGCGCCTCTGTTTTCGGCGGCAGTCTGTTTCTACTATCTAGCTGGAGCGGTAGGGGGAAGATTCAGCGACTCAGTGGGCGTCAAGCCAGTGGTTGCCAGCGGGGCAGCGTTAATGACTATAGGCCTTGTAGTGAGCAGCCTCGCGACCGAGTTATGGCACCTGTATCTGGTTTACGCACCTCTGGTAGGGAGCGCTGTTGGCTGCTGCTATCCGCCGATGATTGGCACAGTTGGGCGTTGGTTCAAAGAGCGCAGAGCCTCGGCTATAAGCCTGGTCTTGGCAGGTGTTGGTATGGGTACTTTTGTCGTACCAATCGTTTCGCGTTTTTTAATTGACGCTTGGGGGTGGAGATCGACGCTCGCGATCTACGCGGGCTTCAGCGCTGTCTTACTTACAGCCTCCGCTATCGCTGCGGTTGATCCGCCGTCTGAGAACGCGCCTACGCGGTTAGGTCTCGCAACAATCTTGAGATCCAAGAATTTTCTGTTGCTATACGGTGCCTTGGTCTTGGGTGGCCCCGGCTTTTACGCGCCTCTAGCGTTTTATAACGACCATGCAATCAGCGAGGGGATCGGGGGGAAAGCCGCTGCGTCACTTGTTGGAATTATTGGTGCTTCATCCGTAGTAGCCAGACTCGTTATTAGTGCTCTTAACGATCGGTTTGCGCCGATGCGTCAATACGTCTTAGGGCAATTATTACTGGTCTGTTGTCTCGTTGTCTGGCTCCTAGCCGGCGACTCGTACTTACTTTTTGTCAGTAGTGCGCTTTTCCATGGCGTTGGGTGGGCCGTCTGGTTCACAGCTGCGCCCAACGTGCTCGCTACCTGGTTTGGTGTTGGTGACCTCGGAGGGGCCGTCGGCACCCTATACACGGCTCTTGGGTTTGGCGCGTTAGCCGGGCCAGCCGTTCTTGGATTCGTGGTTGATGGGGTGAGTTATGAGGCTGCGGCCGCGATAGTCATCGGGACCTCGGCAATAGCGCTTATTATTTGTTTGACCGCTATTGGCACAAAGAGCGATCGCGCTGCAATCGAGCTTGAGAGAAGTTAACCGCCTTGAAAGATATCCAAGAAATGGACCTCGGCGTTTTTTTCTACCGGTTCGAGTTCTGCGTCGGTAAAAATTTCGCCATCAATTGCTACTGAGGAGGCCTCAGAGAGCCGTTCCCCGATTCCTGGGAACATTTCGTCTAACTCAGCAACGATACGTCTAACTGTTGATCCATCAACATCAACTTCTGCTCGACCTCCGGTTAACTCACGGAGGCCAGCAGAGAAATGCACGCGAGCCATCTTCAGTCAGACTGATCAGTTATTGCCTCAAGTACTTTGATAGGAGACATTGGTAGTTCGGTCATTCGGACGTCAACTGCGTCGTTAATTGCGTTCCCAACCGCAGCCATGGGCGGCACGATCCCTACTTCCCCAACACCGCGAACGCCATATGGGTGGGCAGGGTTTGGCACCTCAACGATGCTGCAATCAATCATCGGTAGATCCGATGCAACTGGAATTCGGTAGTCCAAGAATGACGGATTTTCCATTACACCGTCTGCATCGTGGATATATTCCTCGTTCAGAGCCCAGCCGATCCCTTGCACGACGCCGCCTTGCATTTGACCTTCAACATAGTCAGGGCTGATGGCTCGACCAGCGTCTTGAGCTGTTAAGTAACGAATGACTCGTGTAACACCGGTTTCGGGATCTACTTCAACATCGCACAGCTGAGTGGAAAAACCTGCCCCAACACCTCGGGAATTTAAAGAGGCATTTGCTGAGATAGGTCCTCCGGTGCGCCCAGATTTCTTGGCTAGATCGCCCAATGAGAGGGGCGGCTGTGCGCCATCAATATGTTGAGCTTGTCCTTCAACCCATTCAACTTGGTCGAGTTCTACGTCCCATGTCTTTGCTGCTCTGGAACGCAGATCCTCAACTACAAGGCGGCAAGCGTCAACAACGGCTGCACCGGTGGCCAAGGTAACTCGACTACCGCCCGTGACATCGTTAAACCCAACAGTCTCCGTATCGGCTACTACGGGCTTGATTGATTCATAGGGGATACCTAGTTCTTCAGCAGCCATCAATGCCATTGACTGTCGACTGCCGCCGATATCGGGGGAGCCGGTTACCACTGTCGCAGTTCCATTTTCGTTGATATGCACAGTGGCACTGGACATCATTCCCGCGTTAAACCAAAAGCCTGCCGACACACCGCGACCTTGGTTGGGTCCGAGTTCTTCGGAGTAATTCGGGTGGTCCTTAATCGCTTCAAGGGTTTCCACAAATCCAATTCTCGGAAATTTGGGACCATAGGATGCCTGAGTCCCTTCAACTGCAGCGTTAGCTAAGCGGATATCTATTGGGTCTATTTCTAGGTTGCGAGCTAATTCATCGACAACCGATTCCACAGCAAAAGCAGCCATAGGCGCGCCCGGTGCACGGTACGCCGCGACGCGAGGCTTGTTGCACACCACGTCATAGCCCTCTACTACAAAGTTCGGTATGTCATAACAAGCAATCGCAGTCATGCCTGCGGCACCCACTGGTGAGCCTGCGTAAGCGCCAGCTTCGTAGGCCATCCAAACTTCGGCTGCAGTCATCTTTCCATCTTTAGTAGCACCCATTTTGACTTTGATCCGAGTGCCCGATGTCGGTCCTGTAGCCCGAAACACTTCGTCGCGGTCCATAACCAATTTCACGGGCCTGCCAGCTCTCTGCGACAGTCGGACAGCGAGCGGTTCAAGATATATGACTGTCTTACCGCCGAAACCGCCGCCGATTTCCGCAGCGGTTACTTTGATATTCCCTGGAGAAACCCCTAACACTGTCGCTGTATAAGCTCTCATTTGGAAGTGACCTTGCGACGAGCACCATAGATTCGCTCGACCGTCACTATTGGCATCAGCTACAGCAGCGTGCGGTTCGATGTATCCCTGATGGACGGGTTTGGTAGTGAACTCGCGTTCAACAACCGAATCCGCTTCGCCAAAGCCTTGGTCCAAATCGCCACGTTCGTGAAGAATTTTACTTGCAATATTCGATGGCTCTTCTGGAGCTGGGTCAACCCCTTTGGTGATCATGCCATCGTGCAGGAGCGGCGCACCATCAGCCATGGCCTCATCTACGGTCAGGACATGAGGCAATACTTCATAGGTAATTTCAACCGCTTTGGCAGCAGCTTCAGCCTGTTCACGGGTTATTGCCGCCACGGCCGCTACGACGTGGCCCTCGTACAGAACTTTGTCGCGAGCAATTGTGTTGGTAGCAACGTCAATGTCGCCTGCATGCGCCCCGTTGGCAGCAAGATCAGGAAAATCTGCTCCAGTAATCACAGCTTTGACACCTGGCATCGCTTCAGCAGCGGATGTGTCTATTGAAACGATTTGAGCATGTGCGTGGGGTGATCGGACAACCTTGCCGTGAAGCATCCCGGGAAGTGCGAGGTCGGCCCCGAACCGTGCTTTACCAGTGACTTTTTCCAAACCATCTGGGCGGATAGGGCGCGTCCCTACCCATTTGTATCCGGGGTTCTCTTCAGTGATAGCCATTACTTTTCCCTTATTTCTCTGGCTGCTTCTTGAACAGCACGAATTATTTTGTCATATCCGGTGCACCGGCAAAGATTTCCCGCAAGCGCGTATCTGATTTCAGTCTCGGTTGGGTCCGGGTTGCGATCTAATAGCGCTTTAGCTGCCATCAGAAAGCCAGGCGTGCATATTCCGCATTGCAGTGCAGCGCCTTCAAGGAAGCATTGTTGAAGTGGGTGGAGTTCGCCGGAGGTAGCGAGTCCTTCGACGGTAACGATTGTCGTTCCGTCAGCTTCGGGCGCAAAAACCAAGCACGCACATTGCACCCGATCGTCGATTAAAACTGAGCATGATCCGCAATCACCGGTCCCGCAGCCTTCTTTCGCTCCCGTTAGGCCGACTTCGTCTCTTAATGCGTTAAGTAGTGAGGTGCCATCTTCTGTAAGAAATTCAGTTTCGTCACCATTAATGACAGCAGAAATATGTGTGCGCGACATTAGTTGGCTCCATTTCGTTGTTCGGCTCGTTCGATCGCAATCAAGACTGCTCTCTTAGCTAGGACACCCGCCACTTGTTTACGGTACGCAACCGTGCCGCGCTTGTCGTCGATAGGGTTGCAGGCCGCGCTTGCTGCTTCAGCAACGGCGGCGAGCGTGTCCTCAGTGGCGGTAGTCCCAATTAACGCCTGTTCGGCGGCTGAAACTCTAACAACCGTTGGGGCTACTGCTCCAAGGGCTATTGCTGCTTGCTCGATGCTGCCGTCTTCACCGAGAGTTACTCGAGCACCAGCACCTACAACAGCAATGTCCATTTCGGTTCTCGGGATCATTCTTAGGTAGGCGTCTCCACTTCGCGATGGCATTCTGTCAATCTCAAATTCGACGATGAACTCATCTGCGTCTAACACTGTCTGGCCGGGGCCCGTTACTACATCGGAGACATCTACGACACGGGTACCAGCTGGGCCAGCCACTACCGCTCGAACATCGTTGACTACCATCGCCGGAACTGAATCAGCTGCAGGAGAGCCATTGCAAAGGTTCCCGCCGAGGCTTGACCTATTTTGGATTTGATCGGAGCCGATGAGGCCTGCGGCTTCAGACAGACCGGGAAATTCACTGCTGAAACTCGCGTCTTCAGTCAAATGAGCTGTTGGGGTTGCTGCTCCGACCGTCCATTTGTCGTTGTCGTTCTTAAGCGACACGAGTTCCTCAATTTTTTTTAAGTCCACCAAAACATCGGGGGCTGAACGACCAGCCCGCATCTGTGGGACAACATCTGTTGCTCCCGCAAACACTTGTGCCGAAGATGAGGACGAGAGCAACGAGGTCGCTTCCTCGACTGAAGATGGTGCTAGGTATTTCACTCATTTCCCCCTAAGTCGGCAGGCGCTCCTCGCCGGCCGTGGTGTGCTTCTTCGAAAGGTAGTCGTTAGTTCGGTAATTGTCCCGTTGAACGTGACTGAAGATAGTTTAGAGCCATGGCATCCTTCGATAATCAACCAGGACCAATAGCTTGTTACAACTTATTTACCGCTGACCCCGTGTTACCAGACGCTGTCCGAAGAGAAGGCGGAGATGTGGAGCTTTTGGAAGCCTTCGGATCTGTTGTGGGGACCGAGCAAACCCGCGAACTTGGCCGTTTAGCGAATAAAAACACGCCAATTCTTCATACTCACGATCCTCGGGGCGAGCGAATTGACGAAATCGAATATCACCCCGCATACCACACCATTTTAGAGCTTGCAGTTGATGCCGGTATCCACTGTATGAGGTATGAACAGCCAGCGGGTGAGGGAGCATATGTAACACGCAACGCGCTTATGGGTTTAATCACTCAGATCGAAATGGGTCACGGTTGTCCTACCTCAATGACCTCTGGGGCCCTTGTGACCCTAAGAAACCAGCCCGATATCGCTGAAATATGGGAACCCCTGACTGTTTCTCGTAATTACGACAAAGACCTTAAACCTCTTTCAGAAAAAACTGGCGTCCTCATTGGCATGGGCATGACAGAGAAGCAAGGGGGTTCTGACGTTAGAGCGAACACAAGCAGAGCCCAACCAGTTGGTGCCGGGGGGCCAGGAGCCGAGTATCGGTTGGAGGGTCATAAGTGGTTCACATCAGCCCCAATGTGTGACGCATTTCTAGTCTTGGCGTACGCGCCAAAGGGCATGTCATGTTTTCTGGTACCCCGGGTACTGCCCGATGGCAATCGAAATTCTTTGTTTTATTTACGTTTGAAAGACAAACTAGGCAACCGGTCAAACGCTTCAGCTGAACTGGAATTCAGCAACACTGCCGGATGGCTGGTTGGAGAGGAAGGGCGCGGCATACCTACCATCATCGAAATGGTGCATTCCACCCGGTTAGACGTCGCTAACTGGGGAGTCTCACTGATGAGGCAAGCGGTTAGTCAAGCAGGCTGGCATGTCGCAAACCGAGAGGCTTTTGGCGCTCAGCTGCTCGATAAACCGCTCATGCAAAACGTTCTTGCGGACTTGGAAATTGAGGTGGAGACAGCGACGCTCATGATTACGCGACTGTCAGGCGCCCACGAACGTATGGATGTTGATGACCACGAAAAGTCTTTCGCAAGATTGGCAACCCCAATTGCAAAGTATTGGTTAACGAAACAGTCAAATCCAGTAGTCAGAGAAGCTCTCGAGTGCGTTGGCGGAAACGGCTACGTGGAAGACTCAATGATGCCTAGGCTTTACCGAGAAGCACCCTTAAACGCAATTTGGGAGGGCGCAGGCAACGTCATTGCATTAGATATCGGACGAGCTGCCGCAAAGAACCCCGAAAGCGTGACGGCATTTCTCAGCGAATTAGAAATGGCACGTGGACGGGATAGCTACTTAGACAAACAGCTTGACGATCTGCAAGTAACACTCAGGGAACCTCTCCCCGAAGTTGAAGCTCGTCGTCTCGTCGAAAAGCTCGCTCGGACCTGGGCCGCCACCCTTGTTCTCGAACACGGTGACCCTGCGGTAAGCGATGCGTATTTCTGTTCGCGAATAGCGGGCGACCACGGCTCCCTATTCGGAACCCTGCCCGCTTCATGCAATCTTGATTACATTGCGCGTCGCGCTGTTCCTGCGTAAATATAGGGGACTTATTTACCCAGAAAAAGCTGGCCCATCCGCTCGGTCTATGGTGACGAAATCTTCAACTTTCTTACGGGAAAGCTTAGAGAGCTGCTTTTTCGGTTTACCTAGGGTAAGCAACGCGGCGATCGCTACATGGCTCTCGAGGCCTAGGAGCTCCTGTGCTTTTGATTCTTGGGCTGCGAGCAACGTCGTTAACGTCCCACCAAAACCTTCGTTACGGGCGCCAAGCAGAATGTTCCAAGCCATCGGATAAATAGAGCCACCACTTATTATTCCTACGCGATCAAGATCTTTGTCTAACGATGCAACGACGCCCAGATCCACAGCGATAACGAGAACAGTTGGAGTGGAAGACAGATCTTCAAACATAGGTATCACTGCGGGTATCGACTCGTCATTCCATACTTTGTCAACGTCAATGGCCGTGGGTTTAATGCTTTGCCACGGGCTTTCCCCGTTTGCTCGTTGTTCTCCATAAACCCGCAATTGAGGCAAACACAGGTGCCCGAGCGCAGTCTTTGTATCGGCGTCTTTAACAACTATTACGCGGCCACCCTGTCTATTCCCGCCGCTTGGCGCAAACCTCGCATTATCGAGAATGCGATACAAGATCTCATCAGGAATTTCGTCATCGGTGAAATCTCGAGCAGCGAAAGTTGTTCGCATTACGTCATACAAATCCATTTGCATATCCTCGCATGGACGCGGACCCTTGCGCACTTTTTGGCAATCCCAATTACTTTGATCCACTTCATTCGGTCGCTACAAAGTGGCTCTAATGCCGTAAGCCAGACGTTTTCTTTGGGATCCTGTTCCTCACAACTTCTAAGCAACCATCTATTACGCGAAACGCCGTAGCGGACTTCATTTTGTGTTGGCCTGCTGATGAGCGGGATATGACCAAATCGAATTCCAATCCCTCGAATACGGGTATAAGTGACACAGAACGTTGCCGTCTTTTCGGACCATCGATATACCGAACATCATCGAGGAGAATATCGGGATGTTCCCAGCACCAATGCTCATCGAACGCTACAAATCCGCAGTCGTGAGATGTTGAGCTTCTGTCGTTCACCGCTCCAGGACAAATAAGTATTCCATCGACAATCCAGGGGTCATATGGGAGTCCGTTCGGTCTAAAGCCGTTTTTGAAGCCCTGTTCCAAAAGTGCGTCAGGGTCGGATCCTTCCAAAGCTCTTTTCTGTTGTTCTGAGACGATTTGTTGCATGATCGCGGCTAGGTCCGCGTCGGACTTCGAAGATAAGAAGTCATCTGAGAGAAACTCAGCGTCAGGCATTGAAATCGAGTTTGGCACCTCGACCAGTGTGGTTGAGGGATCGGACATCGGCGGTTGATCTAAATAATTTTGCGCTACGAGGCAGGAAATCTATGAATCGTTCTTAAGGAGGCACTAACTAGGGTTTCGCGCATGAAAAGCACCGATAGCTGAAAAGCTAACTATGTTCGGGATATGGGAGTTTCGGTTTGGCGAGATACCGAGGCGGGTAAGGGGTAATTCGTGAGTGGAGTATTAGGCGGAGTTCGAGTTCTTGATTTCGGCCGTTTCATTGCAGGGCCGTTTGCTGCAACAATTTTAGGTGATTTGGGCGCTGACGTAATTCGCATTGAGCGTTTAGATGGCGGAGAGGATCGTTGGACTACGCCTGTGACGTCGGACGGACAGGGGGCATTGTTTCTTCAGGTCGGGAGAAATAAACGCAGCGTGACACTTAACCCTATGAAGGAGAAAGGTCGCGAGATTATGAACTCGTTAGTCAGGTCTGCTGACATCGTCGTTGCGAATCTACCGCCAGAGACAAGGAAACAGATGGGTCTCGATTATCAGTCACTCAAATCAGTCAGAGAAGACATCATCGTTTCAAGCGTGACGTGCTTCGGCTCCGGAGGGTCTTTTAGCGATCGCGTCGGGTTCGATGGCTTGGCCCAAGCAATGTCCGGGGCGATGCACATGACTGGTCCTGAAGGGCAACCAACTCGTAACTCCACCCCATACGTTGACTTTTGTACTGGCTCCTTACTTGCTATGGCAACCCTTGCCGCTTTGCGGCATCGCGACCTAACTGGCGAAGGACAGGAGCTGGAGGGCGCTTTGCTGAAGACAGCGATGACAATTGCCAACGCAACCTTGATTGAGCAAGATCAGTTACATCTTGATCGCGAAGCTTCCCATAACCAAAGCCAAACTGCAGCGCCATCAGATACTTTCGCCACCAAGGATGGAACCGTACTTATTTCCGTGATTGGGAACTACCAGTTTGCTCGTTGGGCCAAATTGATTGGACGTCCAGAGTTAGCAAATGATCCTAGATTCCAAAGCGACGAGGGACGGGGCAACCATCGACAAGAAATCTGCGGCGTCATGTCTGATTGGTGTGCAAACAAATCAACTGACGAAGTCCTCACTTCCCTCGCTGATTTAAAGATCCCGGGAGCGCCTGTGCTGACACCTCAACAAACTCTCGACCATCCGCACATAAATGAAATCGACTTTCTGGAGAAGGTGGCTTACCCGTCTGCTTCTCGCGAAATCCCAATTAGTGGATTCCCCATTTCTATGACAGCTAGCCCCGGGACTATCCGAAGTAGAGCTCCTGAATTAGGCGAACACACAGATGAAGTACTTAAGGAATTGGGTTTTAGTGTGTCCGAAATTGATGATCTACGTATCGACCGAATTATTTGAGGTGTCTAATGGATTTTGTAGACGTAGCAACAACAACTTTTGCGGCGAGAGAGTTCACCGATGATCCGATCCCTGATGAAGTGCTCTACCGAATTTTCGATACTGCACGATTTGCGCCTAACGGGGGGAACCGCCAAGGTTGGAAAGTCATAGTTATACGCGACACCGACACTAAACGTTCTCTGGGCGAGTTGTGTTTGGGCCCAATGCGGGTAGCGGCTGCCCAAACTCGTGCGGGAGAGGTTTACTGGCAATCAGTAACTCCTTCATTGATAAATATCGCTGAAGCTGCTCTAGATGAATCGCTGCCAATTGCTATACCAATGTTTGAGCATCTGGAGGACGTCCCAGTTGTTTGCATTATTGCTGTTGATTTGAAAGTTGTTGCTTCGATGGACCAATTCTTAGATCGTGTCGGAGTGGTTAGTGGGGCTTCGATTTATCCCATGGCTTGGAGTGCATTGATGGCAGCTCGAAACGAAGGGTTCGGTGGGACATTAACGACGTTGCTTGCGGCTCAAGAGCCAGCGGTGCAGGAGTTATTGGGGCTTGAGTCGCATGAAGCCGTTTCGGCCATGTTGACGATTGGTCGTCCGCCTAAACAGCTCTCGAAGCTTTCGAGAAAGCCAGTTGAAGAATTTGTTTTCATCGACCATGCAAAGGGAAAACCGCTTACGACTTGAAATTTCCCAGACCCGCAGATTCGGGGCGGTGCCCAAGGCTGCTCGAAGTTACTGGTCTATTAATCGACGGGTTTATCCGCCAACGGTGGTTTCGATTAATCGGCTATCCACGATTGATGCGTTCCGCTTCGGGAGATGGTTGACGCGGTAGTCCTCGTAGTCGGTGAACATTGAAAGCATTTTTGAACGACTTAGGTAGTGATATATGAGTGCTTCATCCCATAGCTCGTCAGAAGGCCCAATGAGGGTCGCTACGGGGAAGGCGCGCCAGGTAATTTTAACGCCGGCCCGTTCGGCATATAGATCCGTCACTCCTTTTCTGTATTCCTCATAGCCCTGTGCTCCTGACATGTTGTCAACTCCGCTGTTTGGTTTTGTGGTGCCAGCTAGACGAACCAGATTCAGCATGTCGGTTGGTTGGTCTGCGTCACGGTCGTTGATTTCGTTGACTCGCGGGTCTTTGAATAAGCCGGGTTGTTCAATTATTGGGTCCGCTGGCAGGGACGCGTTGAGGTTCAGTGGATATCCCTCTGGTTCGTCGTTGACGCATTCAATTAATCGGCTATTGACAAGTGCTCCAGACCGATATTTCAAGAGTTCTTGATAGTGGGGGTCTGTGATCATTTCGATAAAAGACCGTCGTGATCGATACTGGGGGACCAACAGGTAGTCCCAGTCTTCGCCTGTGGAGGCGAAGAAACATGAGTGGACCTCGTTGAAATAGAGGGGGGAGTGTCCGGTCTCGAGGCGGTTCGCTATGGGTGGTACTCCTGCGATGTAGTAGCCAAAGTAACAGTCGCGTCCGCTGGTCATTTCTAAACCTAGGTTCGGGTCAGCTACGTCACGAAACTTAAGCAAGTTGATCATCGCAACTGGCTCATCGGGGTCCCGGTCACGCATTGATTCAACAGCTTGGTCTGTTAATTCGACGTAGTTCATCTTCGGTTTCCTTCGTGGGTTTTTGACCCATTTTCTTTAGGTCGGATCAAGGTTCATTGTTTAGGAACAAATATGTTTGGTCTTAACGTAGCTGCCGAGGATGCTCCGTTAATTTTCTATATGAATTACTACCGCTGGCCATCTTTGTGTGTCGAACAGGAAATAGTGCTGCATGGCTTCTTTTCGGATTAACGAATTACCGTTGACGATCGCTGTTCTATTGGCAGTTTGTGTTGTCGCCAGTGCATGTTCGAGCCAAGAGACGGTTAGCCCACCGACTATCCAAACAACAGCCGCCCACACCTACACAGAAGACACAACCACCCCGCCGATCACCCAAACAACAACCACCCACACAGACCTTCAGGAAGGTCCTTATTTAGGCAATTATTCAATTTCTGAGGTCGGATTTGGTACTCAGACAACAGTGACGGTGTCGGACAACACGAGAACAATCGTCACGAACGCTTTGCCAAATCATGAAACTGGGTTGTTCCCAAACTCAGG
>MDTB01025840.1_pt1 | contig 68938 bp, 65 predicted proteins | sample 811161 | NCBI WGS metagenome assembly MDTB01 (sample SAMN05326650, study PRJNA326480) | marine metagenome | isolation source: seawater | place: Mediterranean Sea | collected 2009
GATCGCACTCTTTGCAAATCCAAGTGCATGACTTGCCTTCTTGAAGGGTGGACCTGAATGTCTTTGATCAAAACGGATTCTTCTTTGTCATCGACTTTGATCGTCAAGATACTGTTGAGGAGTGCTTCGTTGTTTAGCTTTTTGAGTAATTCATTGTGACTAATGGACACCTTGATGCTGTCTTTGCCAGCACCATAGACAACAGCAGGAACTGAGCCATCACGCCTCATTCTTCTTGAATGACTTGTACCTGCATCTTCCCTTGTGACTGTATTCAGATCAATGTCTGTTGCCATCTTTAATTCCTCAAATGTGTTTATTCGAAAATGGTCGCAAATGATAACCGAAGTTAAGCAATGTGGCTAGAGAAAAGTGACGATAAAATTGCCCTATTCTGCGTAAAGAGAACTGACAGATTGATCGGCCACGATTCTCTCTATTGTTTCACCCAGAAGCTCAGCAACTGTAAGTTGTCTAATTTTGCCAGTGTCTTTTGCTTCCTGTGTCAATGGAATAGTATCAGTGACAACGAGCTCATCAAGTTCAGAATCGGCAATTCTCTCTATGGCCGGTCCCGAGAGCACTGGATGTGCTGCATAAGCTACTGTTTTTAGTGCGCCCTTCTCTTTCAGAGCTGCCGCTGCATTACAAAGTGTGCCTGCAGTATCGACCATGTCATCAAATATAATTGCTGTTTTCTGATCGACATCACCGATGATATTCATAACTTCTGATTTATTGGCTGCTTCTCTTCTTTTGTCAATGATTGCAAGACCTGCATTGCCCAGTCTTCTGGCTATTGCTCTCGCCCTTTGTACGCCACCCACGTCCGGGGACACAATCACTTGATCAGAATAGCCTTGTCTCCACATGTCACTCATTAGGATTGTTGAAGAGTAAATATTATCCACTGGGATTGAGAAGAAACCTTCAATCTGATCTGCATGAAGATCTACAGTTATCAATCTTTTAATATCAGCTGTCTCAATCAAATCAGCCACGAGTTTTGCAGAAACAGGTCCTCTAATGTTCCTTGGCCTTCTGTCTTGTCGAGAATAACCAAAATAAGGAATAACAGCTGAAACTGAATTTGCTGAGGCTCTTTTGCATGCATCGGCCATCAATAAGAGCTGCATCAGATGCTCATTGCCTGGTTGATAAGTGGATTGAACCAAGAATACATCCATTCCTCGAATATTTTGCGAAACTTCGATGCTGGTTTCGCCATCGCTGAACGCTCCAACTTGGATGAAGCCCAGCGGCTCATTCAAATACCTTGCGATCTGTGAACCCAGGTCTTTTGATGCTGGACCCGCAAAAAGAGTTAGTTTTTCTTTCTTCATTTTTTCTCAATAATTGAGTTGATTAAAGCAGCCTTGAGTGGCTGGGGTGGTAGGATTCGAACCTACGCATCACGGGATCAAAACCCGTTGCCTTACCGCTTGGCTACACCCCAACAATCTACAAAAGTTGCAGAAATGTCATTCTGAAGACGAGGAACGTATGTGTCAAGATGGGAGTGATTTAATTAGCTGATTTCAAGATTTTTTATCGTAAAAGTAAGTTCGTAGTCATTGCCAATCGCACTGATTGTCTTTGGTATTGAGAAAGACTTTAAGCTTTGATATCCCTTGTAAGTGATTGATAAGTTTAACTTTGATTTAAACATCTCACTGTCATCTGTTGCGAGAAGAATTGAAGAAAAACTGTTCCAATCTTCAAAGAGTTGATAAATCTCAATAAATCTCTCGTCTAAACCATCAAATATTTCGCTACTGATTCCTGGTCTAATCAATATAACCTCTCTGCCAAATACATCTTTGACTTGAAATGATTCATTAAAACCATTCCTTAAGCTATATGATCCAATGAAGCTTCCATTTTTTGACTTAACAGAGATGGATCCCGATAGAATGAAGGGTTGATTCATAAATTCTTGATCCACTTTTTGAGCAATAAATTGATTCTGATTATTTACGCATCCAGTTAAGCTTAAGAAAAAGAAGAAAAATAGACTGTTTTTCAAAATAGCGCTGCCAAGAATTTTTTTGTGTATAAAATACCGGTCAGTATAAGATTGAAACAGCATGAAAAAATCCATCATAAAAAAATTAGCACTCACTCAAGAGCAATACCATTCTATTGCAAATCAGTTAGCAGATGAAGGGATACAATCGGATGGCAAGAAAATGGTCGAACTTTCTAAAGAATTCTCAAGAATAGAGCCTGTGGTAGTGCTGTTTGAAAAATATCTATCGTTGGAAGAAGAAAAAGAAGCTGCTGAAGAATTGATAAAGGATGATGATGGGAGCATGGGTGACCTTGCAAAAGAAGAGATCGATTCCATTTCGGATCAGCTCATAAAAATTGAAGATGAGATCACTCCTATGCTTTTAAGCAATGATCCGAGAGATGGGAGCAATGTCTTTCTTGAAATACGAGCTGGAACTGGAGGCGATGAAGCAGCAATATTTGCTGGGGATATTTTTAGAATGTATGCACGTTTTTGTGAAAAGAATAGTTGGTCATTAGAGATTCTCAATCAAAATGAAACGGGACAAGGTGGCTTTAAAGAAGTCATTGCAAAAGTTGTGGGAAGTAGTGTCTTTTCAAAATTAAAATTTGAATCGGGTACTCATCGTGTACAAAGAATACCTAAAACAGAATCGCAGGGAAGAATACATACCTCTGCATGCACTGTGGCAATTATTGCTGAAGCAGATGAAATGAATGAAGTGGAAATCAGCAACAATGATATTAGGGTTGATACTTACAGGGCATCTGGCGCTGGAGGTCAGCATGTCAACAAAACAGACTCGGCTGTTAGACTCACTCATATTCCCACAGGGATTGTTGCGGAATGCCAAGATAATCGATCGCAACACAAGAATAGAGCAAAGGCATTGTCACTCCTCAAGGCAAAGATTTATGACACGGAACAAAAGAAAATACAGGATCAACAAGCCGAGGAACGTAAGATGCTGGTTGGAAGCGGAGATCGATCGGAAAGAATCAGAACATACAACTATCCCCAAGGCAGAATCACGGATCATCGCATCAACCTGACTCAATACAATCTTGCAGAATTCATGGAAGGAGATCTAGACACCATGATTGATACATTGATCCAAGAGAACGCAGCAAAGCAGATGGCTCAACTGGATGATTGAAGAATCATCATTGAGAAATGCCGAATCATTGATCCGCTTTGGAACTGAAAAACTGTCATCTATATCCGATGTTCCCAGACTCGAAGCAGAAGTGCTTTTATCGAATTTGCTTAAAATCAATCCAATAAAGTTTCACACAGAAGACATCGGGATAAGTCCGAATGTAATGGACAAATTTGAGTCAATGATTGAATCAAGATTCAAAGGTATTCCAATTGCATATTTAATTGGCAAAAAAGAATTCTGGTCTCTTAGCTTTGAAATCAATTCATCGGTTCTAGTTCCGAGGCCAGAAACCGAATTATTGATAGAAAATGCAATAGAGCTGCTTAAAGATCAAGAGTCACCAAAGATACTTGAACTTGGGACAGGATCAGGAATCGTATCTATCGTGCTCCATAAAGAACTCTTGAGTCCTGAGATCACTGCAACTGATATTAGCAGTGAGGCACTTTATGTGGCAAAAAATAATGCTCATAAATATCGAATAACAGATATTAATTTTTTAGTATCTGATTGGTTTAGTGAGTTTAAAAATGAAAAATATGATCTCATCATCAGTAATCCGCCATATGTTGACAAAACAAAACTCTCAAATGAAGAGCTATTCAGCATAGGCATGGAACCAGATATAGCGCTGTACTCTGAAAATGATGGAACAAGTGATTTAGAATTCATCATTCGAAATAGTTCTATGTTTCTTGAACATGGAGGATGGTTAATGCTAGAACATGGTTACGATCAAGCGGATTATTGTATGAGAGAAATGAGAACAGCGGGATATTCAAAAATAAAAAAATCAAAAGATATTCAAGACATTCCAAGGACAATATCTGGAACATTTCTAAATGAATAAATTGAGATACCAAAATCACTTGAGCCTTGAGAATTTTAATCAAGAAACACAAGAGAAGATTTCACAATCATGCATTACAATTTTTGGTATTGGCGGTCTCGGTTCAGTATGCAGTTTATATCTAAGCAATGCAGGGGTAGGTAAAATCAATCTGGTTGATTTTGACACAGTAGATGAAACAAATTTACCAAGACAAATCATTTACCGGCCAGATCAAATAGGAACCAACAAAGCATTGGCAGCTCAAGAAACGCTAAACTCATTAAATCCTGAAACCAAAATCTCTGCCATTAGTGAAAGAATCATGGGAGATCGTCTAGAGAAAATAGTTAACGATAGTGATCTTGTGATAGATGCAACTGATAATCTTTCTTCCAGGCTTCAGATAAATGATGCATGTAGATCTACAAAAACGAAGCATGTAATTGGGACTGCAATAAGATTTGAGGGTCAAGTTATTGCGTTTGATCATGCGAAAGATGAAAGCCCATGCTTGAATTCTGTTTATAGTTTAATGGACGAGAGCCTCGAGGATTGTGACGGCGCAGGTGTTTTATCAACGGTAACAGGAACAATAGGGATGCTGATTGCAAACAGTGCCTTGAAAGTAATTATGGGAAAAGAAAAATACAATGAGATGCTTGTTTTAGATCTCCAACATAATATATTTCAAAAAGTTTCAGTTAAAATGCAAGATAATTGATTTATAAGTATCTAAATGAGTCTAAATGTATCTAAAATGACTCTATCTGCTTCCATAATCATTTATCGCTTAATTTGACGAATAATGAGTTCATTCACCAACTTGGGGTTTGCCTTCCCTTTTGAGCGCTTCATAACCTGGCCAACCAAGAACCCCAAGACTTGCTCTTTTCCAGCTAAATATTGATCTTTCTGTTCTGAAAACTCGTCCAATACTTCTGTGACAAATTGACTGATTGAATCCTCATCTGTTATTTGCTCCAGTCCCTGTTTCTCAATCATTTCATCTGCTGTCTCGTCACTACTCAGCATTTGATTGAAAAGATCTTTAGCAATTGTAGATGAGATTGTATTGTCGTGTATTCTCGATAGAAGAGATGCCAATCTGCTAGGCTCAATTTGAAAAGCATTGATTTCTATGCTTTCTCTATTCAGCACTGCAATGACCTCGGATAATATCCAGTTTGATATCAATTGAGCATCGTGGTTGAAGTTTTCAAGTATAGCCTCGAAATACTCTGCTACTTGCATATTCCTTGCAATTTCCTCAGCGTCATTTTCCTTGATCTTTAGTACTTCTGTATATCTTTTTACTTTTGCATCAAATAATTCTGGTAGGGATTTTCTTATCTCCTCAATGGTCTCATCATCAATTTCCAAGGGAAGGAGATCAGGGTCAGGAAAATAACGGTAATCATTTGCTTCCTCTTTGCTTCTCATAGGACGTGTTTCATCCCTTTCTGGATCATAAAGACGAGTTTCTTGCACAACCTCATCGCCGTCTTCTAGTCGATCAATTTGCCGCTCTACTTCATAGTTGATTGCATTTTCTACAAAACGGAAAGAGTTGATATTTTTAACCTCTGTTCTTGTACCTAATTCATTTTGTCCTGAGGGGCGAACTGAAACATTTGCGTCACATCTAAATGAGCCTTCCTGCATATTTCCATCTGATATTTTTAGATATCTAACAAGCTGATGAATCTTCTGCATATATGCTGATGCCTCTTCAGCTGACCTAATATCGGGTTCTGAAACAATTTCTAAGAGCGGAGTGCCTGCTCTGTTTAAGTCAATGGCTGTTTCGTTAGCAAACTTATCATGTATTGATTTTCCAGCATCTTCCTCAAGGTGTGCTCTGGTGATACCAACAACTTTTTTTGATCCATCATTCAACCGGATCTCCAGAGAACCAGTATGAACAATTGGCAATTCGTATTGGCTGATTTGATAGCCCTTTGGTAAATCGGGATAAAAATAATTTTTTCTTGCAAAGATTGATCTGCGACTGATCTCCGCATCTACTGCAAGGCCAAACTTTATAGCCATCATGACTGCGTCTTTGTTTAAGACTGGGAGGACTCCTGGATAACCTAAATCTACAGGCGATGTATTGGTGTTTTGTTCAGCGCCATATGTGGTTGACGCACCTGAAAAAATCTTGCTTTTCGTATCAAGCTGAACATGGATTTCAAGGCCGATTACTGTTTCCCAACTCATCAATCTATCTCTTTGCATATTTCAGGTGTTTGCAAATGCCAATCGGTTGCCATCTGATATTTATGTGCAATATTAAGCAACTCATGTTCTTTGAAATGCGGAGCGATAATTTGCAAGCCAAATGGAAGTCTATCAACAAAACCAATTGGATGAGAGATGGCAGGCACTCCTGATAAATTTGATGATATTGTGTAAATATCATTCATATACATGCTGACTGGATCATCAACCTTTTCGCCCAATTTGAATGCTGATTGCTGAGTAGTTGGTCCCATGATGAAATCAACTTCTTTAAAAGCATCTAGAAAATCTTGATTGATAAGCTGTCTGACCTTCTGTGCTTTAAGGTAGTATGCATCATAATAACCAGCAGAAAGAACATACGTGCCCGTAATTATTCTTCTTTTTACTTCCTGTCCAAATCCGTCTTTTCTGGTTTGCTTGTAAAAAGCATCTAGATCTTTGCCATCAGTTGATCGGTGCCCAAATCGGACACCATCATATCTTGCAAGATTAGATGAGCATTCTGCAGGAGCAACGACATAATATGTTGGTACGGAGTATTTGATATTTGGCAAACTTATATCTTTAAATTTAACACCCATTTTTTCATATTCGCCAATGGAATCAGTTACAAGTTCTTGAAATCTTGAATCTAAATTCCCATCAAAAAATTCATTTGGCAAACCAACAACTTTTCCTGACAAATCATTGTTTAGGAAATCTGTATATTTAGGAACTGTTTCCTTAGAAGAAGTTGAATCCTTCTGATCATAGCCTGCCATATGCTCCAGAAAAATTGCTGAATCCTCTGCTGAAATCGACAGAATTCCAGCTTGGTCAAGACTTGAAGCAAATGCAATCATTCCAAATCTTGAACATCTTCCATATGTGGGTTTCAGGCCTGTGATTCCAGTCAAAGCTGCTGGTTGTCTGATGGACCCACCAGTATCTGTCCCAAGTGCAATCGGTGCCATCCCAGCAGCAACTGCAGCTGCTGAGCCACCTGATGATCCACCTGGTGTTCTTTCTAGATCCCACGGATTATTTACATTCCCAAAAAAACTGGTTTCGTTAGATGAGCCCATTGCAAACTCGTCCATGTTTGTCTTACCCAGTATGACTGTACCCTTTTCCCTCAAGTTCTTAACTACAGTAGCGTCATATGGAGAAACAAAATTGGATAACATTTTTGAACCACATGTTGTTTGATCGCCTTCACTACAAAAAATATCTTTCACAGCGTAAGGAACTCCACTTATTTCTGAATCAGCTTGTTTGTTACCGGATGAATATTCATCACTTTCTATAGAGATAAAAGCATTGATTGAATCATTCATTGCTCTGATTCGATTGTTATAGAGTTTATAAATTTCTTGCGAGGAAGCTGAGTGATCTGCAATCATGCCTTGAAGTTCTTTTACTGTATGGCGTTTCATCAGTCGATCACTTTGGGGACTTTATAAAAACCATCTTCAGCGAAGTCAGTATTCTTCTGATATTTTTCTCTGTCATTAAACTCTGTGACTTCGTCAACTCTTAGTCTCTGGGTCATTTTTAATGGATGAGCCATTGGCTCAATATCACCTGTATCGACCTCCTCAAGCTCTTCTATCATGTCAAGAATAGACTGCATTTGACTCAAAAATACAGATTGCTCCTCATCATCCAAATTTAGTTTTGAGAGGTTGCACAAGTATTCTATATCTGATTTATCGATGCTCATGATAATTGGCTAAAAATATATTACTAATAATAACTTCCTGTTGCTCAAAATCCTACAGGTTGTTAGAGTATGTGTCTTGTCTGATTTATTTTTCAATTAAGAAATGTTTAAGAATATTATTGGTTATTTTTCGAATGATCTTTCAATAGATCTTGGCACGGCGAATACGCTGGTTTATGCCAAAGGTAAAGGTGTTGTTCTCAATGAGCCTTCCGTTGTAGCACTAAGAAGCGAAAATGGCAAACCCACAAAAACAGTTGTAGCCGTTGGCGCAGATGCGAAAGCAATGCTTGGGAGAACACCTGGATCAATTGAGGCAATTAGACCACTTAAGGACGGCGTAATAGCTGACTTTATCGTCACAGAAGCAATGCTACAAGCATTCATTAAAAAAGCACATGGCACGAGGATATTCAGACCAAACCCAAGAGTTTTGGTATGCGTACCTTATGGATCAACCCAAGTTGAAAGAAGGGCTATAAGAGAATCTGCAGAGGGAGCTGGCGCAAGAAAAGTATTCCTCGTTGAAGAGCCAATGGCTGCTGCAATAGGTGCAGGGCTTCCAGTTCATGAAGCAAGAGGATCGATGGTTGTTGATATTGGTGGTGGGACTTCAGAGATTGCTGTTCTCTCATTAAATGGGATCGTTTATGGAAACTCAGTCAAGATAGGTGGTGATACATTTGATGAGGCAATCATTAATTTTATTAGACGAAATTATGGGATTCTTATTGGTGAGGCAACAGCTGAAAAAATAAAACATGAGATTGGAAGTGCATACCCTAGTGATACAGTCAGTGAAATCTCCGTTAAAGGCCGAAACCTGTCAGAAGGAGTTCCCAGGACATTCACCTTGAATAGCAATGAGATATTAGATTCTTTGCAAGAACCCCTACAAGGAATTGCAAATGCATTAAAATCTGCTCTGGAACAAACCCCTCCTGAGCTTGGATCTGATATAGCAGAAAGAGGCATTGTTCTGACCGGAGGTGGCGCCCTTCTCCAAAACATAGAAAAACTTTTGGCTGAAGAAACTGGTTTGCCGGTTTTAATTGCTGAAAACCCTTTAACTTGCGTAGCAAGAGGTGGGGGTAGGATTATTGATATCCTCGACGAAAAAGGGGCAGACTTTTTTGACCTAACCTAAGTCATACGATACGGGCTACCATGGCAATCAATCCCGGTCAAAGAATCAATCGTTATGAAAAAAATTACTCGTCCTATCGATTGATTTTTGTAATCATCGTTTCATCTATACTGATGTATCAAGACACTCAAGACGGATACAGTAAAACTCTTCGGACATATCTATCAGTATTCGCATACCCTATAACTTATGTCGCTAATCTACCTAAAAATACCTTTCAAGGATTGAGTCTAAGGCTCTCAGAAAGAGCTTCGATCATTAATGAGAATAAGAAACTGAAAGAGGAAAATATTCTACTCAAATCTCAATTGCAGGAAGTTTATAAGCTGGATGCAGAAAATAAAAGACTTTATGAGCTTTTAGGCTCTTACCCAGACAGACAAAGGAATTTCCTATTTGCTGATATCATTGCAACAAGCCCATCGCCTGACAAGCGTCAAATCACAATAAATAAAGGCAGCATTGATGGAGTCAATATTGGTGATGCTATTGCTGATCCATATGGAATTATAGGGCATGTAATTAGAGATCAAGTTTTTTCATCAGAAATATTGCTTATTGCAGATCTTGAGCATGCAATTCCAATTGAAATTACGAGCACTGGAGAAAGAGCAATAGCCTATGGAACAGGAGATATGAATCGTTTGGAGATCAGATCATTGCCGCCAAATTCAAAAGCAAAAAAAGGCAATGCAGTTATTACTTCAGGCCTGGGTGGAAGATATCCAGAGGGATTCCCGGTAGGAGAGATATCAAGAGTTGAAAGGATAGAAGGAGAGAATTTATTGGCTATTGAGCTCTCGCCATTTGCAAACCTAGAAGTCATTAATGAAATATGGGTCATTCAAACTGAGGTCTCTGGGGATGAGTAGGAAAATTAATAATTTGATTTTTGTCTGGTTCATCATGCTTCTAACAACCATGATGACAATAATGCCTTTACCAGAATTTTTCTATGGAATCAGAATTGAATGGGTTACGCTTGCTGTCATTTTTTTCTCAATAATGAACATTTCCTTAATGGGGGTGATTGCTGCCTCATCGATTGGCCTTTTATTAGATCTTCTTCAAGGAGGTTTACTGGGGGAAAATGCATTAATTCTATCTGTGATCAGTTACTTATCATATCGATTCAGATTTCAGATCAGAGTTTACCCTGATTGGCAGATTATGGTTGTAACGCTCTTTTTGCTTTCTTTTGGAAATCTAATATCTCTTTGGATTAGGGGATTCAGTGGCCAGGTGCTCTTTGTCACTGAAGAATGGTTCAGCATCATCATTGCGGCTTTGATTTGGCCGATCTTCATGAGAATGCTTCAAACACTCCAAAATTACTTTGTTGAAGAATGATAGATAATTTTAAAACCAAACAAACACAAGAAGCAGAACGATCGGTCTTTTTAAATCGGATTATATTTTCTTCCTTTGCAATACTTTTATTAGGAGGCCTAATCATTTCAAGACTAATCTATCTCATGGTTATTGAGTCAGATGCGCTCAGCTTGAGATCAGTGAACAATACCCTAAGGACCCAATCTATTCCAGCTCCAAGAGGACTAATTTTTGATAGAAACAATGAAGTAATTGCAGAAAATAAACCTAAATTTCAATTAGAAATGATTCCTGAACAAGTAAACCAATTAGATAATTCACTCTTATCTCTCACAGATTTAGGCATCCTCAGTAAGGATGAAATAATAACTATCGAGGAAAGGGTCCGTAAAAATTATCAATTTAAAAGCATTGTGGTCAAAAGAAATTTGAATGAGAGGGAGATAGCAATATTAGCTAATAATAGAATGTTGCTTAAAGGATTTGATATTAAGTCAAGACTCACGCGAAATTATCCTCAAAATGAAATTTATGCCCATGTTGTTGGCTACATGGGCTCTATCTCAAAGAGTGATTATGAGAGATTTGATCCCAGTTTTTATACAGGCAAAGAACAAATTGGCAAATCAGCTATTGAAAGAGAGTATGAGCACATTTTAAGAGGCGCTCCTGGTAAGCGAAAACTCTTGGTTAATGTTAGGGGCCGAGTAATGGATGAAATTGAAAAAGATGCGTTCTCAACAGGCAATGACATCATATTGACTCTAAATAGCGAATTGCAAAGAACCGCTTATGAATCAATGTCAGGTAAAAAAGGTTCAGTTGTGGCACTGGACCCAAGAAATGGAGAAATCCTTGCTATGATCAGCGTTCCATCTTTTGATCCAACAGCTATAAGCCTAGGTCTCACACAAGCTGAATTTGATAAATTAAACAGCGATAAAAAAAGGCCTCTATTCAATAGGGCGATAGCAGGACAATATCCGCCTGGATCTACTGTCAAACCAATGCTTGCACTTGGTGCACTTGATATGGGCATTGTTGATTCAGAATACTATCACACATGTGAAGGTGAGTTTAGGCTCCCAAATTATTCCAGACCCTTTGGTGATTGGTCAACACATGGTTCTGTAAATACGAAAAGGGCAATTCAAGCTTCCTGTGATGTTTACTTTTATGAATCTGCGGTTGAAATGGGAATTGAAAGAATGAGTGCTTTCTTGAAAAAATTTAATCTCGGCAAAGAAACAGAAATAGATTTGGCCTCAGAAAAAAATGGCGTTGTTCCAAATAAAGAGCGGAAGAAAAATAATTTTAAATCAAAACAGAACCAAAACTGGTATCTAGGTGAAACAGTGATTGCGGGGATAGGGCAGGGATATATGCTTGCAACACCACTCCAATTGGCATATGCAACGTCAATTATTGCCAATAAAGGTTATGCCTATAAACCTCATATTTTGAAGCAAATATATTTGAATGATACTGGCGAGATTCTAACAAATGAAGCTGAAAGAACTGATCACCTCATGGAGATTGATCAGCAATATTGGGACATCGTATTCGATGGAATGAATGCTGTTGTCAATGAGCAAAGAGGCACGGCATATGGTGTCTTTCCTGAAAATTCAAATATTGCTGGAAAGACTGGTACTTCACAGGTATTCAGTATGGATAAAAGATCTGGAGACGATGTCCCTGAAGAGCTGAGAGATCATGGACTCTTTATTGGATTTGCGCCCATAAATAATCCAGAAATTGTGATTGCTGTGATTGTTGAAAATGGTGGTGGTGGCCGAGTGGCTGCTGCGCCAGTTGCTGAGAGAATGTTTAGTAAATTCTTAGAAATTGGAGGAAGAGAAGTTGATCAATCCAATTGATACATGGCAAATCCAATCCAAAGAGGGCTTAATGCATCAATTACATATAGACATGCCATTGATGATAGCAGTCCTCCTAGCCAGCGGTGTCAGTGCCATCGCAATATTTTCAGCATCCAACAGCAGCGAAAACTTTTTAATGTCTCACTTGGTAAGTATCGGCCTATCAATTCTAGCTATGATTGTAGCTGCACAATTTAGCCCTTTATTTTATTCAAGAATATCTCCCTGGCTATATGCAGTCTGTTTAATTCTTCTGATAGCAGTCTTTTTCTATGGGGAAACAAGAAATAATGCTACTAGGTGGATAGACATAGGAATCTCCTTTCAGCCCTCAGAGCTTCTCAAGATTGCTATGCCTTTGATTGTTGCAAGGTATATTGCATCTGGGTCAATTCCATTAAATAATATAAATATTGTGGCATCTTTGATTCTTGTGCTTCTCCCTACAGCACTAATCTTCAAACAACCTGATCTTGGAACATCTGTTCTAATTGCTTTTTCCGGGTTAGTCATCATTTTCCTTTCGGGAATCAAAAAGCGTTATCTTTTTTCAGCAATTACTCTTTTCTTAGGGTGCCTTCCATTCATTTGGAAAACAATTCATCCCTTTCAGCAGCAAAGAGTTCTAACTTTTCTTGATCCAGAAAGTGATCCTCTCGGTGCTGGATACCACATCATTCAATCAAAAATTGCAATTGGGTCAGGAGGCTTGTTTGGCAAAGGTTGGCTGAATGGAACCCAGGGCCAATTAGATTTTCTACCCGAAAGAACAACGGATTTTATTTTCTCAATATTGGCCGAAGAATTTGGACTAATTGGTGTTCTATTCATCATATCAATTTACCTTTTTATAGTAGGAAGAGGCCTTTTGATTGCTATAAATTCTGATGACCTTTTTTCAAGGTTGGCTGCATCAAGTATCAGTCTAACGTTTTTTATTTATGTCTTTGTCAATATAGGGATGACTTCTGGACTACTTCCAGTTGTTGGAGTACCGCTTCCGTTGATAAGCAAAGGTGGCACATCAAGTCTTACACTAATGGCAAGCCTTGGCATACTTATGTCATTGCATACACATAAGAGATTGATACCAAAATAAGGATTAAAATGATTCATAAAATAAAACTTTTCATCATTATTTCAGTCTTTGCCATTAGTTTTCATTCTGCACAAGCTACTAATGATCAAGAAACAGAAAGGAGCCTTCTCATTGATGAATTAATTCAGGAACATGGTTTTGACGAACAATATGTTCTAAATATTTTCGATAATATGAAGTTTTTACCCGAATTGATTGAATCGATTTCAAGACCAGCTGAAAGAACAAAAACTTGGCCAGAATATAAAAAGATCTTTGTGACAAATAAAAGAATCGCTGCAGGGGTCCTTTTTGCAAGACAACATGAAGAAATCATTGATCGTGCTGCAAACGAGATGGGTATACCAAAAAAGATTTTGCTAGGAATATTAGGCGTTGAAACTTACTTCGGAAGAATTCAGGGAAATTATAAAGTTGTAGATTCACTCTATACGCTTGCAACTGGATATCCACCTAGATCAAAATTTTTCAGAAGTGAATTGATTAACCTTTTCTATCTGTGCAGAGAAGAAGGCTTCTCGATTCTGGACATCAAGGGTTCATACGCGGGCGCAATGGGTGCGCCTCAATTCATTTCTTCCAGCTACAGAAATTATGCTGTCGATGGAAATTCGGATGGCAAAATTGATCTTTTCAATAGCTGGGATGATGTGCTCATGAGCATTGGAAATTATCTAAATAAGAATGGATGGGATACATCGGGATCAATATATAGTCGGTATCCAATAGATGAGCTCAAAACCTCAAATCTAGCATCAAAAACAATAAAACCAATGTCAACAATTCAGGACCTGATCGATGAAGGGATTAAAATTGATGGTTTTGAGAAAGATGCCATAGCACAAGTGATTCAATTAGATGGACTTGGCGTCAAGGATGATTCTTATATTGGGCATCACAATTTTTATGTTATAACGACTTATAATCGAAATGTAATGTATGCATTGGTTGTGATTCAACTAGGAGAGGCAATTGATAGTTATTTGGATTAATTTACACTCATGAACAAAATACTTTTCTTCTTATTCTCTTTTATCCTGATAATGTCAGGATGCTCTTTGGGACAGCAAAATAATAACTTCAACCTCACAGAGAGAGAAGTCATCTCAATCTTAAACGATGGGTGCACAATTAAACGCGATAAAAGACAGCGATATAGAATTGATGGAAAAAGATATAGAACAATCTCTTCCAGTCGCGGTTACAAAAAAAGAGGCATTGCATCATGGTATGGCACAGACTTTGATGGAAAACAGACTGCGTGTGGAGAAGAGTATGACATGTATGATTTCACAGCTGCTCATAAGACACTTCCACTGCCTTCTTATCTAAAGGTCCAAAATCTTAGAAATGGAAAAACAGTTATTGTAAAAGTGAATGATAGGGGCCCATTTGTTGATGATCGTCTGATCGATCTATCTTATGCAGCAGCAAAAAAAATTGACATGTTAGATAGTGGCACATCACCAGTGAGAATCTACACTGTAAGCGAAGCTGAGGCTGCAAACTATTTCAAAAACAACGAAAAATCTATCTTCTCATTTAGTCTATTTGAAAAAATAGTCAATAGAGATAAGAGGAATATTACTCTTCAGGTAGGGGCATTCAGCAATTCAGATGGTGCAAACACACTTAAACAAAGAATTGAGAGACTGGGTGTAAAGGATGTTTTCATCACAAAAGCTCGTTCGAAAAGAAAAATATTTTATAGGGTGAGGGTTGGTCCGGTAAAAACACCTAGAGAATACGAAGATGCCATTAGGAAATTGAGTTCTTTATCACTTGATATCAATCTTATATCAGACTGAAAACCCTTCCCTACATACCTAAAGGACTAGTTTTATGTTATTGTTGAAAAAAAATTGAGGAGTTTTGGCTCTGATATATCTATACCCATGAAAACGTCTTTTAAAATACTAAACTTTATAATTGTGATTCTGTTTGCACCGATTGCTAACTCCATTGTAATCGTACCAAAACCACCTCAGGTAAAGGTTGAGAGCTATGTTCTTTATAATCCCAATACTGGAACAATTATTGCCAGTGAAGAAGAGACGAATCAAATCAAACCAGCAAGTATCACAAAACTCATGACTGCTTACTCCGTTTTCCATGCCATAAAGGAAGGACAAATAGCAATGGATGATCCAGTAAGAGTTAGCAGAAATGCGATGAATGCTGCCGTAGGGGGTTCATCAATGTTCATAGATCAATATATGGATGTCAAAGTCGAAGATCTTGTTCAGGGTATGATTATAGTCTCAGGAAATGATGCCAGCGTAGCTCTAGCAGAACACGTTGCTGGAAATGAAGAAACTTTTGCCATTTATATGAATATGTATGCAGAATCGCTTGGCATGAAGAATACAAATTTTACTAATTCACATGGCCTAGAAGACGAGGAACATTATTCATCTGCTCTTGATATTGCCTTGCTTGCAGGGAGAATCATTGATGAGTTTCCAGAACATTTTCATTATTACTCACAAAGAACCTATGAGTTTGATCAAGCAAAGGATATGAAAACTGGTAAGCCCATTCTTCAATACAACAGAAATAAACTTTTGAGAAGAGACTTATCTGTTGATGGAATGAAAACAGGCTATACAAGATCAGCAGGCTACTGCCTCGTCGCGACAGCACGAAGAGACGGTACTCGACTGATAGCAGTTGTGACTGGAGCAAAATCTGATGATGAAAGGAACAATGCTGCAAGTGCTCTACTGAATTATGGTTTTCGCTTTTTTGAAGAAAAAATGATAATCGAGCCTGGAAAAGATTATGGCCAAGCACAAGTCTGGAAAGGAAATGCAGACTTTGTTCAAATGGTGGCAAGAGATCAAATCGAACTTACCATAGCAAAAGGGATGTTTGATGAAATAGAATCATCAGTTGAAATCTTTGAACCGGTGATAGCCCCAACTCCAATTGATCAACCCATTGGAAAACTCACCATGAAGCTACAAGGCAAGGTTATTGCTGAAAGTAAGCTATACCCAAAGAAAAAAGTAGATGAAGACAGCCTTTGGGGATGGTTATATGATTCTGGATTGCTTCTTTTTGAATAATTTAAAACTCTGACTAAGAAAAGAAAAATTATCCTCAAAGATTTGGGTCTCATGGACTATGAAACAATAGCTTTGAGAATGAAATCCTTCAACGAAGAACGCGGAGAAGAAACAGATGATGAAATCTGGTTTCTTCAGCATAACTCTGTTTATACATATGGAGTCAGTACCGATCAAAAAAGCATCCCTGTTCATTTGCGCTACCCAGTACTGGGTTCAGATCGTGGGGGAGAAATAACTTATCATGGTCCTGGACAATTGGTCGTCTACATCTTGATAGATTTTCGTAGAGCCTCAATTAAACCAAAAGAATTCATCAGAAAATTTCAATCTTGCATCTTCAAAACAGTCTCATATTACTGTAAAGAATTTATCTTAGATGAGAAAGAAGTAGGGATTTTCTTCAAGGATAAAAAGGTGGCAAGTTTTGGGTTAAAAATGACAAAAAGAGGAAGCTATCATGGAGCCGCAATCAATCATAATATGAATTTGGATGCATGGAATGAAATTATAATTTGTGGAAATCCAAATCACCAAGCAATTGATCTTCGCACAATGGGTATAAATATTGACATGGATGAATTAATCGGTGAAGTGAAAAAAAATATTTTGCTTGAGTTCGAGAAACAGATTCTCAAAGCCTCTTGAATGCCGAATCTAAATCAGAAATGAGGTCCTCTGGATCCTCAAGACCTATGTGGATCCTAATCACTGTGTTTCCTAATTTTTCCAACGAGGATTTTCTGTCTTTCTGAATTCTGACCGGTGTTGCGAGTGACTCAAAACCTCCCCAACTGTATCCCATGGAAAAAATCTCCATGTGATCAAAAAATTTCTCCAGATCCAGATCTTCGTATTTTTTATTCAAGACAATTGACATCAGACTTCCGCCTCCTGTGAAATATTTATCCCAATTTTCAAAATATTCGGAACTTGGTAGTGGAGGAAATAGAACAGTTTCAACCATTGAATGTGAGTCGAGCCAAGAAGCAATTTTCATGGCACTTTCAAACTGTGCCTCCATTCTTATAGCCATTGTTCTTAGGCCTCTTAATCCTAAGTAGCAGGCATCTGGTTCGGCACTGATTCCTTGGCTTCTTGCCGAATTCTTAATTCTTAAAAAATTTTTCTCATTGCATGCAACGATACCCAACATTGCATCCGAGTGCCCGACAACATATTTTGTAGCGGCCTGTATTTCCACATCGATATCATGATCAAAAGTTCTAAAATAGAGTGGTCCTGCCCAAGTATTATCGAACAATATTGCTATTTCTTGTCCAATCTCATTTGATTTATTTCTGATTGCATTGACAACAGTCTTTATATCTAATACCTCAAATGTATTCGAGCTTGGCGCCTCAAGATAAACGACTTTTGTATTAGGCTTGATTAAATCGGCTATTTCTTTCCCAATCATCGGAGATATAAAATCAAATTCAACACCAAACTTTGATAAATGCCCCGAGAAAAACTCTGCGGTCGGTTCATATGCACCCTCTGTAACCAGAGCGTGACTTCCACTATCCATAAATGCACTAATAGCGACATTGATTGCAGACATTCCTGAGTTGGTTGCTACAGAGCGGTAGGCTCCAGAAAGCTCACTGTATGCCTCTTCAAGCGCAAGACTATTGGGAGAACCCAAGCGACCATATCGGTAGGTTGAGTATTCGTGATCCCAATCTTTGTACTCCTTTAATGTATCAAACAATACTGTTGATGATCGATATGGAGGTATATTGACTGCTCCTTTTGCATATTCACCCGATCTGCCTGACTGAGCTAAGATTGTTTTTGATTTCCTTTTCTTTTTATTCATTTCTTTTTTCTGCTAATTTTTTTTCAGCCTCAACTAATCTCCTCATGGTTCCTACGTCTAACCAATCGCCTTCAAACAGTTCACCTGTGATGACTCTTTTCTTAATATGCTCATGTAACAATTCTGCAAGTGAAAAATACCTCTGAGATGACTGTGTGAAACAGCGTTTTGAAAAGTAACTGATTCCACTAAAAGTATATCTTTCATCGGTGGAAATGGTAACTCTATCTCCCTCAAGGCAGAAATCGCCAGAAGAATTGTGACGTGGATTCGGTACCAAAACAATATGACCTAGTGTCTCTGGATTCAATTGAATCTTGTTAAAAGAAAAGCCCGTCATGATGTCGGCATTGACGACCCAAAAATGATCTTCATTTATTAGTCCTTCATCAATAATATTGAAAATTGCACCAGCAGTCCCCAATGGTTCCTTGCCTTCATTGATGTACTCAATGTTCATCCTTGATTGCTCATAATGATCCCTAAGGAATGATTCAATCTGATCTCCCATCCTGGATCCATTGACAATAATCTTTTTAACTCCAGATTCAATAAGGCGATTGATGTTTCTCTCAAGCAGATTTTGCCCTGAAACTGCTATCAAAGGTTTAGGAGTCAACGCAGTCAATGGTCTTAACCTCTCTCCCTTTCCTGCGGCAAGAACAATAGCGGTCATTTCAATCATTGGAGATTTAATTGAATTAATAAGTCTTCAATCATTTCATACTGCTTGCTCAAATGTTTCAAGTAACTCATTGTGAGGGGAATATCATTCATATAGTTTTCTTTATTATCGCGATGTTTCAACCTAGAAAAGATTCCGATTGCTTTCAAATGCCTTTGAGCACCCATTAAATCAAAATCAATCATGAATTCATTTAGCGGTTTATTTGTCATATGATTTTTGACCAAATGATCATAATACATCCTTAACATGTCATGCATCAGGGATGGATCAATTTTTACATAGCAATCTCTGAGTAGTGAAACTATGTCATAGGTGATTGGTCCACATACAGCATCTTGATAATCAACCAATCCCATTTTTTCCTGATCTGAGATCATAATATTGCGAGAATGATAATCCCGATGAACCAAAGCTCGATCTTGATGGTTTGCTCTTTCAGTCAAACGGTCAAAAAGAGGATTAAAATCTATTTTCCCAAGCTGTCTTACACTCAAACCAAGCTCATGAAAACAAAACCATTCTTTGAAAAGCTCCATCTCAGAATGCAGCAAGTGATCATCGTAATCGGGAAGTTGATCCATAAGACCGTTGCCATTGGCCTGCATAAAAACCAAAAGCTCTATTGCCATAGAGTAAAAACTTTCAATTTTGCTCTCATTCCTATAATCAAATAAAGTTTTTTGGCCAAGGTCAGTGATTAAGAAATACCTACCAGTGTCATCCTGTTCATAAATGCTTGGAATCGGCATTGATATTTGATTGAGAAGATTCGATACCCCGATAAATTTCTCATTATCCTCTAAACTGGGGTCCGAATCCATGACGATGAATGGTCCCTTCTCATCATCAATAGCTCTGAAGTAGTTTCTAAAACTAGCATCAGAGCTAACTTGTTTGATTTCAGTGAAGGAATAGCCGTCCAATGAGGACAACCATGTTCTAATTTCTTCGCTAAAATCGCTCATTTAAAAAATCATTTTTCAATTCATTATAAACCAGTTGAATAAGGAGAAAGATCAGTAAATTCAACATAGATCATATAATATTGTTTGAAATGGATTGGATCGATTCTTGTATGAAAAAATGGAAAACTTATATCTTCATGATATTTGTTGTCATATGGTCTGGCGCTTCCGAAGTTATTTACTCAGAAAATATTTGTATAGCAAATGGATCAGATGATTTCGGGCTACTGAGTGTCCTTGATAAGTCAAAAATAAACAATGAAATACGAATCAAATCAGGCGTTAACACCATTACTGCAGGTCAAGCAATTTATGATGAAGGCGGTGGATCAATCAATATAAGCGGTGGCATTACCCTTGAAAATCCAGATCTACTAATAGAGGGGCAACAAGCACTGATTAATACAGATAGTGAAACTGCCGTTATAGAAAATGCAAACTATTTTTTTTCAAATATTCCTGCAAGAGGCAGCAGTCAGGAGTTTCGAGTCGAGAAAGGCAATCATTATATCTTGATTAAACCCACTTATACGACCTGCAATCAACTGGATCAGTCTTGGGAATTGGTTGCTGATGAGATTTTAATCAATGATGAGGAAGGGAAAGCAAAAAATATTGCTCTTCGGTTCAAGAATATTCCAGTGCTTTACCTCCCAAGACTTACATTCCCAACCAATGACGAAAGAAAGTCAGGATTCTTGGTGCCGAGTTTTGGCTCTTCTTCAAAAAGAGGGGTTGAGATTGAAATCCCATATTATTGGAGTATTGCACCCAATGCCGACCTCAAGACAACCCTTAACTACATGAAGAAAAGAGGGGCTGAAATGAAGTCCGAACTCCGATTTCTCACTCCGAATCAAGTTGCGCTAGTGGAATTGAATCATTTGGCCTCTGATGATCTTTTTAATGATGACCGAACTTATTCAAGAATAAATTATCAACTGAATCCCTCTGCTAACACACAAATTGAAATAACTGGAGAGTACGCCTCCGATACAAATTATTTTGAAGACTTAAGTCAAAGCACAAATGAAAGCAGTAGAACTCATCTTACTAGAGATATTGTATTCAAGTCTTTTGACAAAAACTGGATCTTGAATGTGGGCATGACAAATTATCAGATGCTGGATGATCAACCAAAATGTCTTGCTATCGGAGTTTGTGAACAAAATGATCCGTATCGACTCAAACCATATGTGAATTTTAATGGAAACTGGCAAAGCAAAGAATCCGACATCAATTTCAATATAGATAGCGAAATTATTTTTTTCGATCACTTGCAAAGTGAAAGTGGAAGAAGACTGAAGAATCGAACTACCCTATCTAAGATTTTTAATCATAGTGGAATTGAGGTGAAACCCTCATTGGGGCTTGACTATGCAAAATTTGAGTCTGATTCCAATAAAGACGATACCAAAAGAACAATACCCATCTATAGTCTGGATATAAAAGCAAATCTTATAAGAATTTCAGATGATGGTGATATTCGTCACTCTCTTCAACCTCGAGTAATGGCTGTACACATAAAGTATGAAGATCAGAGTGACTTTCCCTTTATCGATACAATTATTCCGGACTTTAATTATTTTCAGCTCTTTAATCAAAATCGATTCATTGGCAATGATCGACTGGGCGACACATCTAAAATTAGCTATGGCTTGGTCGCAAAAAGGACTCAGATTAGGTCTGGAAAAGATTTTTTTGAATTTAAATTTGGCCAAACACTGCATTTAAAGGATGAAAAAATTGGTATCCCGGGGTATGAAAAAAGAAAATCTGGTTCATTGACCAACCTCGCCTCTATCGACATTGCAATGACAAAATCATTGAATTTAAAATTGGATCACTACTGGGATTCAGATGTCGATGAGATAAAAAGAAGTCAAATTGGCATCGAATATAAAGACAGTGATGCAAAGCGTTTGAATTTAGCTTATCGATTCAGAGAAAATAATATCAAGCAACTGCACGGCTCATTCTTATGGCCTATTCAAGATAAATGGAGCTTTATCGGTCATTATAGGTATTCAATAAAAGATAGAAAAACCATCGATCAGTTTTTTGGAATAAATTATGAATCGTGTTGCTGGAGTATTTCTGCTGTTTCAAGAAAGCATCTTATTTATCGAAATGGTGAAACAGACTCTTCGTTCTCAATACAATTCATGCTCAAAGGACTTGGAGAATTCGGAACACCAATAAATCGAATCTTTGAAGATGGCATTTTTGCATACGATCGATCATAATTTGTCTTCAGAAATGATTAGATATTTAAAATTAATAATCCTCATACTCATCCTTCAGCCAAATCAGGGTGTAACACAGACGCGTGAGCTTGGAGGCACTGGCCAGCTTGTTGATGGCATTGCTGCAATAGTAAATGATGGTGTTGTACTCAGAAGTGAAGTCGAAGATCAGGTAACGATGCTGCTTAGAAATTTTGAAAGACAAGGTGCGCAACTTCCCCCTATTGTCCAGTTGAGAGAGGATGTTCTAGAGAGGCTCATCTTGCAAAGGATTCAGTTGCAAAGAGCAGAGAGGTATGGAATCAGCATATCTGATGAAGGCTTAAATTCTGCCATCAATAATGTTGCTTTAAATAACAATGTTACTTTTGAGCAATTCCCTGAAATATTGGCAGCAGAAGGCATAGATTACTTCAAGTATAGAAATGAATTAAAACAGCAAATCACTTTGGATGAACTTAGACAACGGGAAGTTTCTTCAAGAATTTCTGTTTCTGAAAGCGAACTGGATAGCTATTTAATTTTGCAAAGAGAAGAGGATCAGAAATCCTATGATTATGACCTCTCACATATTTTACTCCCTATCACAAGTCGCTCTGGAGAAGGTGAGATCAAACGCAAGCAAGAGATGATAATGGATCTTAGATTGAAAATTGAAGATGGGGAAGAATTTGAATCCATTGCAAGAAATTTTTCTGAAGGACAGCAAGCTACTAATGGTGGAAGATTGGGTTGGATGAAAGGCAATGAATTGCCTGATATTTTCCTCGCAGCAATTAGAGACAGTGAAATTGGTGAACTATCAGAACCATTTCAAAGCTCTAGTGGCTTTCATCTCCTTAAGCTTAATGGCGTCAGGGGCAATGATCCGGTAATCGAAGAACAGATCAATGTCAGACATATACTTATCAAAACAAATGAGATTCTTGATGATGCCGCCGCTGAGGAGAAATTAAAGACTATACGAACACAAATAATTGATGAGGGTGACTTTGGTGCTGTTGCCTCTGCCGTTTCTGAAGATCCAGGTTCCGCTCAAGATGGTGGAGAAATGGGCTGGGCACCAAAAGGTTTCTTTGTTCCAGAGTTTGAAGAAATTGCCTATTCGCTGGACATGAATCAAATCAGTTCACCTTTCAAATCAAGATATGGTTGGCACATCATTCAATACATGGGACAAAGATCACATGACATCACCGATGAAGTTCAAAGAAGAAAGGCTGTCTCAGCCATAAGAAACTTGAAGCTTTCTGATGAAATAGAAATATGGGCTAGGGAACTCAGGGATGAAGCTTATGTAGAAAAGCTTCCATTTGACTGAGCTTGTAATTGCAAAACAATGCCAGAGCTATACGCTGTAACATCAGGTGATCCAGCCGGTATCGGTCCAGATATCTCTCTCAAGATTGCCCTGAGAGAGGACAACCATCAATTTGTGGTATTTGGCAATATTGATCTTCTCAGAGAAAGAGCTGAGATGCATGCAATGGATATAAAATTTATTGAATTTGATGAGTCAGCCTCAGATTCACAAATACAAAAGAATACGCTATTGGTTAAAGACTTCAATTTGAACCATCCTGTTCAACCTGGAGTGATGGATTCGAAAAATGGTTCTTATACCCTCTCTATCATCGATAATGCTGTTCAGGGTTGTATGGATGGTCAGTTTACTGGATGTATTACTGGACCTGTGAATAAAGAATCAATTGCAAAAAGTGGTTACAAATTCTCTGGTCACACCGAATACATCGGTAAACTCTGCAACCAAACTCCTGTGATGACATTTATTTCAGATCAAATGAAAATTGCATTGCTGACAACACACTTGCCAATCAAAGCAGTTCCCAAGCATATTACAATCCAAGGAATCATGGACGTTGTTAATATCATCCATGCAGATCTTGTGAATTATTTTGGCATCAAAAATCCAAATATTGGTATAACAGGACTCAATCCGCATGCTGGTGAAAATGGACATATTGGTAAAGAAGAAGAAGAAATATTTTTGCCTGCACTGAAGTCATTGAATGATTCAGGAATTCATATCGATGGGCCATATGCAGCAGATACAATTCTCTTAAATAATAACGACCATGATCTTATAATTAGTATTTTTCATGATCAACTTTTGCCATTGTTTAAGCATGCAAATCCTCACCTCTCAACAAACGTTACCATGGGACTAAAAATTATAAGGACGTCTGTAGATCATGGTGTTGCATTTGATAAAGTTGGGACGCCAGATATCAATCATCAAAGCCTCTATCATGCCTTAGATACAGCAAAATCAATGGCTAATTCATATGAAAAAACCAAGTCAGCTCAGAGCTAAAAAACATTTAAGCCAAAATTTCTTAACTGATAAAAATATCATCAATAAGATCATTCGATCCTTTAATCTAGAAAAAAATGATCATGTAATAGAGATCGGTCCCGGATATGGGTCCATGACATTTCCGATACTAGAAATAGTTGACTCAGTTGACGTGATAGAAGTGGATAAAAATTTGGTCGAGTATTTAAATCAGCATAATCAAGATGGATTGGTGAATGTCATTCAAGCAGATGCTCTGGAATTTGATTTTACAACACTGAAAAAAAAGCGAAAGATTCGACTGATCGGGAACTTGCCCTATCATATTTCCACGCCTTTGCTTTTTCACTTGCTTGGCTTTTCCGAATTATTTCAAGACTTTCATGTCATGGTGCAAAAGGAAGTTGCAGATAGAATGGTAAGCATTCATAACAATAAAACTTATGGAAGATTATCAGTCGCAATTCAATCCAGATGCGATGCCTACAAGATTTTAGATATAAAGCCTGGTGCATTTCATCCAAAACCCCAGGTGCTTTCTTCAATCGTAAAGCTTGTTCCAAAAGCTTCGCTCGGAGCTGAGTTACACTTTAAATTAGATCGCATAATAAAAATGGCTTTCAATCAAAGAAGAAAGAAAATTCGTAATTCGTTAAATGAACTCTTTGAAACCGAGGTGATTATGAACTGCGGAATTGACCCAAATGCCAGGGCTGAAAACCTCAGCGTAGATGATTACATTAAATTATCAGAGATCAAGAGACAGGAAGAGTGAGAAAAATAGTTATTGGGGATGTTCAGGGATGCTTAGACGAGCTCAGGGGATTGCTTGATCTAGTTGACTTTCAGTCATCATCAGATCGACTAATCTTTTTGGGAGATCTTGTGAACAGAGGCCCTAAATCATTGGAGGTTCTCGAATTTCTATACTCAATGGATGATTGTGTTTTAAATACCCTTGGCAACCATGATTTACACCTACTAGCCCTCACAATTGGCAATCGACCTTATCGTGAAAAAGATCAGTCAATGAAACCTATATTGGACTCAAAAAATAAAATCAATCTCATCGAGTGGCTCAGGCATCAACCAATTATGCATGAGGAGCCTGCTTCAACTGCGATCATGGTTCATGCAGGTATTCATCCTTCATGGGATATAATGCAAGCTAGATCAATGGCAAGAGAAATCGAGTCTGTCCTTCAAAGCAATAATGCGCCATCAATTTTAACAGAAATGTATTCGGATCAATCTTGGTCCCCTGATTTGGATGGATCAGCTAAAATAAACTCAATCATTAACTGCTTCACAAGGATGCGGTTTATAGATAAAAATGGCGTATGTAATTTCACTGAGAAGAATGCGCCCAAAGAAGTGGGTGATTCACTCATACCCTGGTTCATGAGCGAAGAAATGAAAATTAAAGATAAGAGTATCTTTTTTGGGCACTGGTCAACTTTGGGGGACTTTTGCTATAAAAATATTTCTTGTTTAGATGCTGGCTGTGTTTGGGGCGGTGAAATGATTGCAATCGATCTTGATGATCCTCAGAAAAAAATTAAATACAAAAGCTTTATATCGAGATAGGCGCTGATATGTGCGGATGAGACTCGTAATTGATGAGTTCAAAATCTTCATACTCATAATCAAAAATTGATGCAGGTTTTCGATTGATCTTTAGTTTAGGCAGAGGATAGGGTTCTCTTTTCAACTGTTGATTGGCCTGGTCCAAATGATTAAGGTAAAGATGAACATCACCTCCCGTCCAAATGAAGTCCCCAACAGCTAAATCGCATTGTTGAGCAATCATATGCGTCAACAAACTATATGATGCGATATTGAATCCTAATCCTAAGAATGTGTCACAACTTCTCTGATAGAGTTGGCATGAAAGCTTCCCTTGAGAAACAAAAAATTGAAACAATGCGTGGCATGGTGCCAATGACATTTTTCCCAGTTTGACATTTTCTTGAGGGGAAATACTCTCATCGGGTAAATCGGCAACATTCCATGCGTTGACAATAATTCTTCTTGAAGAAGGATTGCTTTGAATTTGCTCGATGACTTGTTCAATCTGATCAATATGCTGTCCATTATTTTGATCGACCCAATTTCTCCATTGAAAACCATAAATTGGACCCAAGTCTCCCTTTTCGGTTTCCCACTCATCCCAGATATGAACGCCATTCTCTTTGAGCAAAGTATTGTCAGTAGAACCATCTAGAAACCATAAAAGTTCGTAGATAACTCCTTTAAAGAAAATCTTCTTTGTTGTCAAAATTGGGAAACCTTGACTTAGATCAAAGCGCATTTGGTGGCCAAAGAAACTTTTGGTGCCTGTGCCAGTTCGATCATCCTTGACCTCTCCCTCATCAAGAATCTTCTGTAATAAGTCTAGATACTGCTTCAAATCTTTTCCTTATCTTTTATCTGCCTTAATATTCTTTGAGTCTATGTGTAATTATAATCCATAAACCCAAGATTAACATCGGCAATGAGAGCAATTGACCAAGTGTTAACCAGTCGCTATAGAGATAGCCAATATGTGAATCAGGTATCCTGAAAAACTCTATGAATATTCTAAAAAGGCCGTAGTAAAACAAAAAAGCCGCGGCAACCATACCTCGCTCTCTTTTTTCTAGGGAATAAATCCACAAAATCAAAAATAAGATTAAACCTTCCAACGCTGCTTCATAAAGCTGTGTCGGATGCCTGACAATGCCGTCTACAAGAAATCCTAGAAAAAAATCTGTTGTTTTTCCCCACAACTCGTTATTTATAAAATTGCCTAATCTTCCCAAGCCTAATCCAATTGGTACGAGAGGTGCAACGAAATCAATAACCTCCAAAAAGTCTGATTTTGCATTAGATGAGAAAATCTTTACAGCCAAGACCACGCCTATGAAGCCGCCGTGGAATGACATACCGCCTTTCCAAATTTGAGGTGCTCTTGCTAACCAACCCAGAGGATCCGAGAAAAGCGCACTCGTATCATAAAAAAACATATATCCCAATCTCCCACCAATGATGACTCCGATCGCGGAATAAAAAATTAAGTCCTCAATATGATGATGTTCTAAAGGCGACCATTCCTGTTTTGTCTTCTTGATAGCCAGCCAATAAGCAGCAACAAAACCCAATAGGTACATCAAGCCGTACCAAGCTACTTGGATCGGCCCCAAAGAAAATGCGATGGGGTCAATATCTGGATAAACGAACATTACCAGGGAAGAACTCTCTGATCGACATTAATCGCTTTATTACCATTCTTTGTTAGTAGTTCTTGTGAAATTGAATCAATAATTTTAATGAGGCTTTTGGCACTCTCATCGGGCGTTATCTTATTGGGGCCTCTGTAACCTGATTCTTCAAGCATCTTGGTTTCAACCTGTCCAGGTGCAATCAAAGCTGAAATAATGCCTCGTTTTTTTAAACTCGCATTCATTGCAACTATGCCCATATTTAAAGCTGCCTTACTCATTCGATAAAAATAGAAATAACTCTGATTGGCTGTGATTTGCATTGAGGCAAGCCCGCTTGTCATCGAAACAATCTTTTTTTGTTGGCTCATTGAAACATTTTCAATAAATGCCTCTGAAATTTTCAAGGGAGCAAGTGTATTGACGGCAAAGACTAGTTCAAAAGTTTGATCGTTTAATGCTCCAAAAACCTGGTCCTTAACCTCTCCCAATATACCGGCATTATTCAATAAAACATCGATTGGTATTCCATTATATTTTTTTGCCAAAGCATTAATTTGCTCCTCTGAAGTCACGTCAAGTTCTTCAATATTGACATTGCTGAACTTCTCTCTAAGAGAAATCAGATCTGACGCTTTTTTCGGCTTCCTACACGTCGCGATAACATTCCAACCTTGTTCTGCATAATTCTGTGCCAGCGCCAAACCAATCCCTCTGTTTGAGCCCGTAATTAAAACTGTCGATTTTTCCTGATCAATATTCATACTCTGCCCTGCAAAGGCCTTTTCACTCATTGGAGTGAAAGAGAGGATTAAGATGAAAAACATCATCAAAGTTTTGGATTGATCTAATTTAAATATTTTCATATATATGGCTCCTTCTTATTGTGAAACTCAACATTTCATTCTAGATGAACTTGAATAACATGAACATCCGGTTTGTCTGGTGAGCATTTAAATAATAGAATTAGATTAGCATCTATTGGAGTAAAACATGGTCTTTATGAAATATATTGTCTCGGGCATATTGATGACTCTTCTGATGAATGATTTTGCAATGGCAAGCCATCATCATGGAAGCGAATCAAATAAGCCCAGTGGCGATGGTCATTGTGCATATATGGCTGATAACCCATTTGCCGGTGGTGACCCTTACAAGGCATGCAGAACCAATGTTTCTAAGAGTTTTTGTGAGGCATTCTCCGAGGTTGGTGACGGAGTGGTCAGCATTATCAATCCTGAATATGGTGAAGGAGATTGCTCAAGGGAGTCATCGATAGGTTCTTGCGAAAGAGGTGGATGGGAAGAAGTCTATTATGATGATAGCAATCAGGGTCCAATGGGGGTTAGGTTTGGATGCAACTTTGCTGGTGACTGGATTAAACCCAAATAGATTCAAAAAAGAATCCAAAAATGAACGACTAACGAAACCATATAGAATTAAATCTAAATAAAAAAAATAGGGGTCTTTTTTGAATTCAAATCTAAAAAATCAGCCAAGTAAGGATGGTAGCGTTGCGAAAAAAGATATCGTGATCCTTGATTTGATTGCAAAAGATCATCCAGGGTCGTTCGAGATGCTGATAGAAAAATATGGCAACCTTGTTTGGTCAATAGGAAAGAAGTTTTTGGGAAATCAGTCTGATCTTGAAGACGCTGTTCAAGAAGTGCTGATTGCAATATGGAAATCTGCTGGTAAATTCGACCCAAGCAAAGCATCCGAAATTACTTTCGTTTCAATGATCGCAAGAAGACGCTTCATTGATTACCTGAGAAAGATTACAAAACATAAATCCGAGGATTCAATGGATGATGACAACAACAATATCCATCTCTATAAAGAATCCCTACTCAACCAAGAAACTGACCTCGCTCTTGTAAAATCAGCCATAGATGAGCTGGACGAGGACGATCAAGAGCTTCTGAACTTATCAGTCTATCAAGGGTACAGTCATTCTGAAATCTCAGACATACTGAATATCCCATTGGGAACAGTAAAAACAAGAATTAGACGAAATTTAATGAAACTAAAAGATACTTTTGCAACGAATAAGATTCAATCAAACGTAATTCAGCTTAATAATGGATAGAACACAGGAAAAACTCAATAATCTTCTAGATCTTCTGGCTATGAGGTCTTGTCAGCCACTATCCTATACAGAAGAACTTGAATTGAATCATCTGCTTGATGAATTTCCCGAATATACTCCTGACTATTTCGAGCCCATCGCTGCCCTAGCTGATTCAACAATGTTCGTTCATGATCCGAAAAATCTTTCGAGCATGCCAGAATCAATACAGAAAAAGATCATTAAAAATTTCAGATCGCAAAATGCAGAATCTAAAACTCTACAAATTTTCAAAAATATTTTCCAAACACCCAAACTAGCATGGGCCATGACCTGCTTGCTCGCAATCGGGACATCGATGTCGATGATTGAATTTAGAAACTATGAAACAAATTATCGCAATCTACCGGTAAAGAAAGCCTTGTTAGAAATTACCTCCGAAGACCTAATCGAATATAACTGGTTCGCTCAAACGGATGAATTCTGTGATTGTTCAGGTAATGTTATGTGGAGCGATGATAGTCAAAGAGGATTTATTACACTTGCTGGGCTTCCAATGAATGATTCATCAAAGAATCAATATCAAATTTGGATCGTTGATCCCAACATGCATGCAAATCCAGTAGACGGGGGTGTATTTGACATAGTAACTACTGAATCTCCAACAATTATTCCAATTAATCCAAAACTTCCGATTGGAAAAGCCAAAGGGTTCGCAATCACTCTTGAGCAAACTGGTGGTGTTGTTATCTCAGAGCAGCCACTGATACTCACAGCGCCTAAGGAAAGGCCAGAGAGTACCTACGGCATTAGCCAAACCACTATTTAATACCCTACAAGAATACTGCATAATTCAGCCTCGAAGATTTTGGGAATCAAAGGATTTTGAACTTGAGGTGAGTGGGCAGATACTTTGAAAATTGCTTTAGGGGATCACAACTCATACACTACCCACTCATTATAAAATTTCGTTTAACTTTTTAAATTGGATTTACAAGTTTGCAAAGATTAATTAAAAGGATGTTTCAAACAATCGTGCTTGTGATTTGCGCCTTTTATGCTTTTTTGATTGTTTACGCCTACATTCCAGGTGAAGTAATTCCTTTGGATGAACTCAAAAGTCAGGATGATAAGTTTTTTAGTCATTCTGAGCACCGAGTGAGGTATCAATTGCTCTCTGAGTTTAGCTTAGAAAAACCCAATCTGATTCTTATTCACGGGTTTGGAAACAGTCTTGGTACATGGGATAGTCTTGCCTCGAGATTGAATAACACGTATAACGTTTTCGCGATTGATATGATTGGATTTGGATTGTCTGAGAAGCCAATTGATTATAAATATACAAACCTTAATCAAGCATCGATCATTGAATCCTTTGCAGAAACAATGAATATGGAATCATTCATCATAGGAGGTCATTCACTTGGTGGTGCGGTTGCGATGCATGTGGCAATGAACAATGAAAAAACACAAGGTCTGATATTATTCAACCCAGGAATCATAAATACAGGGGTTCCAGAATTTTCTAAGTATTTAAATCTGATCTTTCCTATGTCGAGAGTTTCAGCTAAACAATTTGCGAATAGGGATTTCAGAGAAGGCTTTCTCAAGCAGTCATATCATAATCCAACAATTGTGACTGAAAAAGTCATGGATAGAGTCATCCTAGGCAGTCAGACAAAAGACTATATGCCAGGAATGAGCAGCATGCTCAGTAAGACCTATGATGCCAATGAGGCAGAGCTTATGAATAGTGTCAAGTTACCAACACTCATTGTTTTTGGCATTGAAGATCGAAATAAGAGCATGAAAGAAGCTGAACAACTGAGAGATGGTTTTACAAATAGTCGACTAGAAATCATCCAAAATGCTGGGCACTATGTTCATGAAGAATCGCCAGTTTCAGTTTCACAAATTATCATTAAATCATTAAAATTTCTTACCACAAAAGATGAATAAAATAGTAAAAGCTGAAGATAGACATCTCGATGAATTGAGCAGATTATTTAATCTCTACCGAGTTTTCTATGAAGAAGAGGACGACATAGAAAAAGCTTCAAAATATATTTCTGCTAGATTCATAGATGGCGATTCTACGATCTTTGTGGCTGAAAAGGATGATCTGAAGCTTGCTGGATTTGTTCAGCTCTACCCTTCTTTTTGTTCAGTAAGCGCTGTTCCTATTCTCATTCTTTATGATTTATTTGTTGATCAGTCCGAGCGAAGCGAAGGCATTGGTCGAAAATTAATGAATGCTGCAAGAGATTTTGCAAAAGAAAATGGTTTTAAAAGGCTAGAGTTAGCTACAGCCAAGGATAACCACATTGGTCAATCGCTTTATGAATCTTTGGGCTACGAATTAGATCAAGAATTTCTTCATTACAGTCTCGAAGTAGACTAAGACTTCACTAAACCATACTCGGCAATTCCAGCTAGGCTTCTTTTGGGTGCTTTATAGCCTGTCTCAATTGATCCCAAGATTGCACCGTCACTGATCCTAATCTTCATTGCGACTCCAGTGAATATGTTTGCAGTAAAAAAGTGCTCTTGATCATGTGAGGGGGTTACTTGTGCAATTCCCCACCCATGATCTTTTAGATCAATTGTTTGAATGATTTCGCCATCTTCATCAAGGATCTCTATGCGATCCCCTCTTGAATGGAGCAATCTGCCATCATTGAGATAATTGACAGCTATTGCAACATTTTGATCGGTCAGATCTCCAGGCAATACCAGTAAATCTTCCATCTGCTTCGATTGCTGAATGTCATAACGCATGATTTTCTTACCAATTTCAGTGGTGTAAGTTATAAATCTCTCGCTGGGATGCATGGTGGAATGTGTGATGCCTTTGAAATGGTGAAATTCAGGAGAATAAGCTACCTCATAAATCTCCAGGAAATTAAATTCTGAGTCGAACTTGTAAATATTAGCGTCGCCAAGCAAGTCACTTCCCGGCAATCTTTTCATAAAACTTCCCGGATAGGGAGTATTTCCAACCAATGCTTCCCCTAAATAGATATTCCCACTCTTATCAAAAGTAACATTTGAAAAAGCACGATTGGCAAAATGGTGGTTTGGCAATTGTTTGCCATCTGGTGAAACTCTCACCACTATGTGATTGTGCATATCAAAAGCCCAAAGGATACCTTCAGGATCCATTTTCAGTCCGATGACAAGATGCTCTGTTCCTTCGGTCCATAAGACGCCCTTCAGTTTGAGGTCTTTGTCATATTGCAAGATTCTTCCATTGCCTTTGTGGTCATCAATGTCATCAATTAGTTCTGTGCATCCAAGAAAGATGTCTCCTGTCTCGAATGGCTTCATCGTATTTTCTTTTTTGTTTTTGATGTCCATAACTGTTGTTCTATGATAGTAAAGAGTTAAATTATATTTTAATAGCATATTGAGAAATCAATGTATCAATTTGTAAAATTTCTAATAAAAATAGCCATCGTCCTTATCTTAGGCATTGTTCTGCTTTTTTATTCCATGATTAAACTGGACATCAGATACCCAAGCGACATAAGCAAAGAATCCATTGAGGCAAAATACCTTCTTGAATCTTCAGATTTTATTGAAATCGATGGAGTCAATATTCATTATGCCATCGATGGCAAAGGCCCTGATCTATTACTCTTGCATGCAAATTATGCGAATCTCATTGACTGGAATCCATGGGTGAATCAACTAAAGAATCACTTTCGGGTAATAAGAATTGATATCCCCGGCCATGGACTTACCGAAGCGGATCCAAGCAATGACTATTCCATGCAAAGAACTGTATTCTTATTAGAAAGATTTTTAAATGAGCTGGAAGTAGACAGACTGAGTATTGCCGGAGCCTCACTCGGTGGAACCACAAGTCTTCATTATGCAAACCAAAATCCCGAAAAGATTGATCATCTTATTTTGGTGAGTCCAGGCGCTCTGAATCCAAGGGTCAGAGGAAGAAGCGAACCAGTGACTTTGCCAAAACCTTTTGAGATTATTGCCCATATTACTCCCAAGATAATAACCGAGACATTGCTGAAGGGCGGTTTCGGAGAACCAAATAATGTCACCGATGAGTTGATCATGCGTTGGCATGATTTATTACTGAGAGAGGGGCAAAGAGACGCACAGATTGCAAGAGTAAACCAATATGTCTCTGGGAATATCGATGAGGTTCTCAGTGAAATAAGATCTCCAACATTAATCATGTGGGGAAAGAAAAATAATGTTGTTCCAGTAAATTTGGCATATGAGATGAAAGATATGATGAAAAATTCATCAAGGATTGAAATGATCATTTATGAATCTGGAGGTCATCAACTCGTTCAAGAGCTTGGATTACAAACGGGTGAGGATGCTTTAAAATACCTTATGAAATTCTATGGAGAAAATGAATGAATAATCTCATATTAAGGTGTTTATTTTTCATGCTCGTTGCGACGGATGTATTCGCCAATGATTCTGATTTTTATGCCTCTGCAAGAGCAATACTTGGAGATATGGTTGAAATTGAATCCACTGAAGAGAAAGGTTTAGCTACGAGTGTGAGCCAATATGCAGAATCCGTTTTATTGAACAATGGTTTTGTAGAGGACGATCTGGAAGTTGTTGGTCCGGCAAAAGATTCTAAAGGTTTGTATGCCATCTATCGTGGTCGGTCGTCTAAAGATCCTGTGATTGTGATGGCACACGTTGATGTTGTTCCAGCAGTAAAAAATTCGTGGATCACTGATCCATTCAAGATGACAGAAATTGATGGCTTTCTTCACGGTCGAGGTACCTCTGACAATAAAGCTGGAGCAGCTGGATTGGTTGCAACATTTGCCAAACTTAGAGCCGAAGGCTTTGTCCCTCAGAACGACATCATTATGCTCCTAACAGGAGATGAAGAAACTGGCATGCAGAGCATTCGATACTTTAAAGACAATTATAAAAATGTTCAAGGTGCTGCATTTGCATTGAACTCGGACGGGGGTTATCTGACTGGCACTATGGATAGTCCAGAAGCATTCAGGTTGCAATCTGCTGAAAAAGTCTATTTCACAGTTACGCTTACTGCAAATAATAGAGGGGGACATAGCTCTATCCCAAGAAGAGACAATGCAATATATGATCTTGCCGATGCAATCAAAAAGATTCAGGAGTTTGATTTTCCTATCTCCTTGAATCAGACAACACGTGCAACTTTAGAATTTTCTATGAAAGATGCTAACGAGTCTGAAAAATCACAAATGAATTTGATTCTCAATGAAGTGCAACAAGAATACGAAGTTCTTAAAAAGGACCCTGAGATGAACGCACTCACTAGAACCACTTGTGTCGCTACAAAATTAAAAGGGGGGCATGCTGAAAATGCTTTGCCTGTCTCTGCAACTGCAACCGTGAATTGTAGACTTGTTCCTCAAGATGACCCCAATCAGGTGCTCTCCAAGATAAGAAATCTGGTCGGTGATGACATTGCTGTAACTCCAAATACGGATGTGAGAAAAAGCCCAGCCTCTCCCATCACCGATGAAATACTGGAATTGATTTCCTCATCAATGCATCCAATCTTCCCGGATTTAGCGATCGTTCCTACAATGTCTACAGGAGCTACAGATGCAATTGAGTTAAGGAGTAACGGGGTTCCCGTTTATGGCACAAGTGCAATGATGACTGATCCAACCGGATACAGAGGACATGGATTGAATGAAAGAATCGAAATCTCTGCATTCAACGCAACTCTTGATTTCTGGTATACACTTATGAAACAGTTGTAAAACATGGAATCGATAAAAATATACAGTTCAGCAAGATGTCCGTATGCGCAACGGACTCGAATGCTGATGATCGAAAAAGAAATACCTTTCGAATTAACCGAAGTAGACTTAAGAAACAAACCCGATTGGTTTCTTGCTGTATCGCCCTATGGCAAAGTGCCCGTAATCGTAGATGATGGTCAGACAATTTACGAATCAGCAATCATTAATGAATACCTCGATGAGAAATACACAAGCATTCCCATGATGCCTGAGGAACCAGTTGAGAGAGCCAAAGCCAGGATTTGGATGGACTATTGCACAAATAAATACCTTACTCTTTCAAGAAAACTGCTTGTAGATCATGGCAATGAAGAGCTGCAAAGAGAAAACAAAAAAAAGATGAAAGAATCTTTGATCTACATTGAAAAAGAATGCTTTGAAAAAAATGCTAATGGGCCTTTCTGGTTGGGCAATAACATATCATTGGTTGACCTTCACTATGCGCCATTCTTCGAAAGATTCGGTGCGTTCAAAGAACTCTTTGGTGTCGAATGGCCAGAAGAATGCATCAAAATATCAGACTGGTGGAGCGCCATACAAAAGAGAGATAGTTACAAAATGACCGTATTGCCGACCGAAGAGCATGTCGATCTTTACCGATCAATTATGCAAAACATGTCTTAATCCGATCTCAATGCCTCTATGGGGTCTAGCTCCGAAGCCGATCTTGCAGGAAGAAATCCGGCAAATAAACCAATGAATATGGATATAAAGACAGAATAAGTTATGTATTCCCATGCCACAGCAATGGGTAAATCGGGATATATGTACAGAGCGATATTGATGACTAAAAATCCCGCGATCAATCCTAAGAATGCTCCGAATATCGATAGAAATATAGATTCCAATAGAAACACTTCTCTTATCCTTGATTGAGATGCTCCAATTGCTCTAAGTATTCCTATCTCTGATTTTCGCTCATTGACAGCCACGGTCATGATGGTAAAAATCCCCACTCCACCAACTAGCAAAGAAATCCCACCGAATGCAGCAACTGTAAATTTCAGCCAATCCATAATCTCACCGAGTGTTTCAATCATATCTGCTTGCGTTGTAATTGTTACATCTTCTCCGCCATGGCGACTGATCATCAGTCGCTTCACAGATGCAACCACCTCTTCTGTTGTTGCGTTCTCATTATGGACAACATCGATTTCCTGAAATCCATTTTTATTGAACATCGTGTTGAATTTTGCAATAGGTATGTAGACCGCATCGTCTAGATCAAAGCCAAGAAAATCCCCTTTCGGTGGAAGGACCCCTACGATCCTAAAACGTTGTGAATTAACTCGAACTGTTTTTCCCAATGGATTTTCATTGCCAAATAATTCGTCTCTCATTTTTGGACCAAGCACAGCAAAGGATCTTGGAGTTTTAGGATTATCTTTAGGCAGGTATTGACCCAACATAGTGTCAGCACCAACAATGATGTCGTAGTCTGCTCCTGTGCCTACAACGAGCGACCTTCTTAGCCTCGTATCGCTTTCTATTTCTCCATTTGCACCAGAAACTGGAACTGCATAATCAATCAGTGGCAATCTTTCAATTGCCTCTGCATCGTCAAAAGAGAGTGGCTTTATTGTTCCGTGAACACCAGCTGGCACGCCAAGTGTTTGAGTCTTTCCTGGCTGAACAGCAATGATGTTGCTGCCGAACTGTGTAAATTGTGAAACCATAAAGTCTTGTAAGCCTTGGCCCATACTGGTCAGGAAAATGACACAAACTACCCCAACGGCAATGCCCATCGAAGTTAGAAAGCTTCTCATCTTCTGAGAGACGATTGAGAATGAGGAGAATAAAAAAATGTCTTTAAGCTTCATGGTTATTTGTTTCCACTTAGTGCTTCTACTGGATCTAGTTTTGCTGCTCTTCTTGCTGGAAGCAAGCCAAATATGATCCCCGATATCAATGCAACAATTAGAGATACGTATGAAGCCCACATAGGAGGCAAAAAATTAAAATCTGGGAATGCAACTTTCAATACCTGTGTGATTGAATGCCCTAAAATAAGCCCCATTATTGCTCCAGAGCCAGATAACATTATTGCCTCTACAACAAAAAGATTATTGATTTGCTTATTCTTGGCTCCAATTGCTTTAAGCAGGCCTATTTCAGCCTTTCTTTGGGACACCGCGACGAGCATTACATTCATGATCAATATTCCAGCAACCAGCAAACTTATGGAAGCAATCGAACCCAGTGCCATCGTCAAGACATTGAAGATATTATCGAATGACTGAAGAACGGTGTCTTGCTTGATAACTGTGATGTCCTCTTTGCCTTGATGACGCCTTTTAATGATTGAGAGAATACTTTGTTTTGTTTGATCCATGCGACTTGTGGTTCTTACATCAACAATAATTCTGAAAAGGGAATCGCGATTAAACAGTGCCGTTCCAAGTGCAACTGGTATGACTACAGTTTTCTGAACATCGATTCCAATAGCTCTGCCCTCCTCGGCAATCACGCCCGCAACCCGACATCTTCGGTCACCTATTCGAATCCATTCGCCAACAGCAACAGCATCTCCAAATAGCTCTGATTTAATCTCTTTTCCAATTGCACAAACAGGTGGAGAATATCTCATACTGGCGCCTGGTAGAAAGCTCCCTGACTCCATTTCCCATTGTCGAATACTTAAAAATTCTGGTGTTGTCCCAATAATAGATGCTGACCTTTCCAACCCGTCATATTGGGCTGGCGCTTCGCCAATTACAACGGGTGCGATGCGTCGGATATTGTCAATTTGAGATAAGCTTTGTGCGTCCTCAATCGTCAATGGCCTCGGTGATAGCCCAGCTAGGTCTATGGGTCCACCGCCTCCAGATGTTTCATTACGTCCAGGGATTACAATCAAAAGATTCGTTCCAAGGTTTCTGAACTCACCAGTAATGTAGTCTCGAGCACCTTCGCCCACCGCTGTAAGCAAAATCACAGCCATGACTCCAATTGAAGTAGCAATAAGCAGCATGATTGTTCTCAAAGGATATCTAATAAGAGTTGTATAAGCTAAGAAAAGGATATCGCTGAGACGCATGATTATGACTTTCTCTGATCGTTGATTATTTTTCCATCTCTTAGCTCTATTAATCGATTGGATCGCTCTCCCATTTCTCTGTCATGAGTCACTACAATCAATGTCAATCCAGCTAAGTTGAGCTCTTCAATTAATTTAACGACCTCATTTCCTGATGTTGTGTCAAGATTTCCAGTTGGTTCGTCTGCAAGAAGAACATCGGGCTCCATTACAATAGATCTAGCAATCGCAACTCTTTGTCTCTGTCCTCCTGACAACTGCTCAGGCTTATGATCAGAGCGATCAGTCAAACCAACTTTTTCAAGTGCTGAGTTAACCTTCATCGAACGCTCATTTGGGTTTATTCCTGATAAAATCATTGGCATTTCAATGTTTTCAAATGCTGTCAGTCTGGGTATCAAGTGAAAGGATTGAAATATAAATCCAATCTTTGTTGATCTGATGCCTGCCATTTCATCGTCGTCCATTTTTGATGTATTGATGCCTGAAAGAATGTAATCACCAGATGTCGGAGTATCTAAGAGACCTAGAATATTTAGAAGGGTTGATTTACCTGATCCTGAAACACCCATGATAGAGACATAATCATTCGGATTAATTTCAAGGTCTACTTCGTCAAGTGCATGAACAACTTGATTTCCAACATGGAACTTTCTGCTCAGTTTCTCGAGACGAATCATAATTTGGATCTATTCTTCAGTGACTGATGGGGGGTTTTCTGACTCTTTTTCCTCATCGGATTTTTCTATTTCAACTGTTGCACCGTCTTTAACACCTGCCCTATCCACAGATAGAACAATCCTGTCATCTAGATCTAACCCACTTATAATTTCTGTGAATTCCCAATTTGATAGGCCAGTCTCTAGTTGCCTGTTTTCAATTACATTATCATCTCCAATGACATAAACCTTGTCTCCCCTCATTATTGCTTGAGTTGGAAGGCCAAGAGTCTCCTGACTGGTATCTATAATTATTGTTACATCGGCACTATAACCGGGCAGCAGATATTGTTGAGGGTTATCAAAGGTGGCTTCAATTTCAACGGTTCTTGCTTGCCTTTCAAGATCCAGTACGTATGGAGCAACTCGTGTTACTGTAGCAAGGAATTCTTCCTCGCCAAATGCATCCATCGTGATGCTTGCCTTCATTCCAGACCTGACATCTGGAGCATCTATCTCATCAATGGGTGCCTTTATGTATAGGCAGGTATTATCAATGAGATCCAAAGTAGGTTTCGTAGCAACTCCTACTGGAGACGGTGTAACATACTCTCCTAGCTTTCCTTCAATTTCTGCAACAATTCCATCGAAAGGTGCTATAAGCATGGTTCTCTCTAACGATGCTTTGGTAACTTCTACTTGGGCTACAGCGGCATTGCATGCTGCCATTGTTGACTCAGCATTGGCTACTGCTGTCTCTTTGGCTTCCTCAGAAGTTAATCCTTTTGCATATAACTCATTGGCTCGGCTTGCATCTCTTTCTGCCTTTGCAGAGACAATACAAGCTTGATCAGAAGATCTTTCAGATGCAGTAACTCTTGCTTTAGTTTCCTTATTCCATAGCTCTAATAAAATATCGCCTTCTTTGACGGAATCTCCCTCCTTCACATGAAGAACTGATATTTGGCCTGCAGCTGCGGGTGACATCTTTGATCGTCTGCAGGCATCAATGGTTCCTGCACGAGTATTGGAAACAGTCTTTTCCACATTTCTAATTTCAGGCTTTACGGATAAAACTTTTATTGGTTTTTCTTCGCCTGCAAACATAAATGAGGACAAAGCAATTATGGCAATAATGGCGCCTATGATTTTTTTATTTCTTGTCATTATTCACTCAACCTAATTTTGCATGACTATTGTATAGAGTTCATTTTGTAAAAGCATTGTAAGATACAATTTGTAACAGTGTGATATTTTCCTAGAAAACTCATGTTTTCTTCATATTTAAAGCTTTGAATAATATTCTTGATAGACCTTAAAAAAGATTTAATAAAATAAATGTTATCGGATTATATTTTTTGTAAATAGAGAGACTAAATTATACATTTGGAGTGCATTTGATGCCTGTGCCTCCCAAGCCACAATACCCGCCAGGATTCTTTGCTAAATACTGTTGGTGATAGTCCTCAGCATAAAAGAACTCCTCTGGCGCTTTTATCTCGGTGACTATATCCCCAAAACCGGCTTTATTTAACTCAGTTTGGTATTGGTCTTTTGAGGATTCAATCTTGTCATGTGTATCGTCATCATCGTAGAAAATAATCGAGCGGTACTGGCTGCCCACATCGTTACCCTGTCTCATAAATTGAGTGGGATCATGCCCTTCCCAAAACACGCGCAATAGATTTTCTAAGCCAATAAGCTGGCTATCATAAACGACAAGAACCACTTCTGCGTGATCGGTTGTTCCAGAACAAATCTCACGGTATGTTGGATCGCTCGTTTTTCCAGCTGAATATCCAACGCTTGTTGAATAAACGCCTTCTTGTTGCCAAAACATTCTTTCTGCCCCCCAGAAACAACCCATGCCAACAATCAGCCTTTTGTGATTGTCTGGGTATGGAGGTTTGACTTTGTTTCCATTAACAAAATGATTTTCAGCAATTTTCAACATTTTGGAATCCGAGCTTTATATTTAATGAGAATATTTATGTTAAATTAATCTTAAATTAATTATTCGAATAAAACTTGGATTCTGACTCAAAAAATATCTTTCTAAATGTTTGTCTCGCATTGATGTTATTCATCTCTGGCGCAACATCATCATTCTCGCAGGAGAATGAGGATTTAGAAAAAGCCGAACTGAGGAATAAATATCAAAAAGAATTTATCGATCTGTACGATCAAAAACTCTATCTTCAGAGCCTAAGACCGGCCAAAGAAATTGTTGCTCTCACCCGAGAAATCTTTGGAGAAAAAAGTTATCGCCTTATAACCCCTCTAAATAATCTCGGCAGCACGTACTATATGATAGAAGAATATGAGCTGGCACAAGAGGTCTTCAGGGAATGCATTCAGCTCATCGAAGTCAATAGTAACATCATCTCGCCTGAACTTAGCTCTCCCCTATATGGAATAGCGCTTACACTCAATCGGTTTGGACAGTACGAAGATGCAATTAAAGTTCTTGATAGGGCGCTTAGAATTAATCATGTGAATAATGGCCTATACAACCCTGATCAAATCAAAATTCACGACAGCCTTACCGAGAGTTATGTTGGAAAAAAAGACGTTAAAAATGCAAATCATCATCAATCATTTCAGGTGTTTATTAGTAAAAAATATTACGGCATAAATAATTCTAATGTCGATGAATCACTGATTAAATTGGCGAAGTGGTATAAACGAACTGGACAAATATATTCTGAAAGAGAAATTCACAAAGAACTCCTTGATCGTCAAGAAACTAGGACGGGAGCTGATATGGCTTCACTGGTTGAAACGTATAAAAATCTATCTTTTTCTCATAGAAGAGAAGGGATAGATTTATTTCAAAGTACAAATCCACTCAAAGAAGCGCTCGAAGCGATTGATCTGATGGAAACTCCTGACTTGAGCCTTAAATTTGAAGTATTGCTTGATCTGGGCGATACCTATATTAGTTATGGAAGAATAATGTCCGCTAAAAAAGTTTACTTAGAATGCTGGAAGCTAATCAATGAAGATGAATCCATGAGGGAGGCTATTGAGGACAGATTTTCTAAGCCTGTTCGAGTGAGAAACATTGAAATCCCAAAAACCTATCCTCTTCCTCCAGTTGGTGAGGAGATAGGAAAAACCATCCCGGGCTCAATATCGATAAACTATGATGTTGACGAAAATGGGCAAACAATCAACATTGAAGTGATTGAATCAAACCCAGAAGGCATTATAGATAGAGAAGCAATTAAGATCATTGATAGAGTTATATATAGGCCAAAGTATAGCGAAGCTGAAGCTCAACCAACAGAAGGGCTTAATATTAGTCACCAATACAACATCCGAGTGACAGATATTGATAATGACATGGCTGAGCCGGTTGGGACTGATACAATCAAAGACACTTCAGATGCACCCTTAGAAAATCCAATTGAATAGTTCCTAATGACGTCGGCTAATCAAAGTTCTTGTGAAATAAAAGACAGATAAAAAAAGCAGGCTGATAATTCCCATTGCCCATCCAAAGGCACTGTTTCCAAAAAGATCCATTGCTCGACCAATGACTGGTGGGCCCAAAACTTCACCAATGGATAAAAAGAAAATAAAACTCGCATTTGCCGAGACAAGAATTTGGCCTTTGAATTGTTCCCCAAGCATGGTTAATCCCAACACATAAAATCCCATCGTGACGCCACCCAGAAGAAACAATAATAGTATTCTCATTACCGGTATATGAAAAAAAACTGGAATTAAAAATAAAACCAGAATCGCAATTGAGGTTAGAAGAATCATTAATTTCCTTTTGTCATACTTATCGGCAAGCCAGCCAATCAATAATGGAAGCAGCAGCTCACCCGATGCCAGCCAAGCAACGGTTCTCGATGCCGCAGAATAATCGTCATTCACGTATGGCAAGGCAAATATTGGCAATAGCCCAGCGCTTGCAGCGTAAAGGAATCCCATCATCCAACTTGAGCCCATGAGTATAGGGGAAGAAAAAAGATATTTAGAAAAAGAGACATTTTTAGGTGTTTCAAAATCGCCAATGTCCTTCATTGACCACAATGGAAAAGCAACGACTATCGCCAATGTAGCAGAAATATAAAACCCTCCGAATGTTTCTACTGATGTGAATGACATGATCAAAACACCGAGTATAAAACCCAGCGAAAGAAGAGAGGTATAGATTGCAATTATCCTTCCTCGATTTTTATCTTCAGCAAAGGAATTAATCCATATTTCACTCAAGACCCAAATGATCGTCGCAGCCAAACCAATTATGAATCGAAAGAAGAACCAAGCATACAAATTCTGAAACAACGGCAAAGCAAGAATCCCCAATGGTAGAGTTATCAAAGAAATTCTTAAGACGTTAATTTGTCCAAATCGGTTTACCATTCTTGGTAAGAATGGAGTGGTAACAGCAGCAGACAGGCCCATCATTGATGCGGCCAATCCAATGATCGAGGAACTGATGCCCCAACTCTTAAGTGTCAGTGTGCTGAGGGGAAGATTGATGCCTGCCACAATGCCGGCAAGTGAAATTGCAAGAATGACTCTTACAAGATTAAAAAAATTCTTAGGCAGCTTCATTCAGCCTATCTATTCAGAAAATTTTGGTAATCTTTTTTTCCTTTAATGACCAAAGCAAGAACTTCTTCTGAACGACCTCCAATTTCCTTTGCCAAACGCTGTGCCTGACCAACTGTGGCTATTTTCCAAAGGTCTCTCTCTTCCTGAGACAGCCTATAGACCTGAATTCCCATATTTTCTGCATTTTCAAGATTCTCAGCCTCTTCCTCTCTCAATTCCAATCTTGCCTGTTTCAAATTTGGCCACGATCCTTCGATGATTTCTTGTTGATCTGGTGTTAGATTCTCCCACCATTCCTTTCTCGCCACCATGACAGACATACCCAGAGAGTGTTGAGTTAGTGTGTAATTTGGAGCCTCTTGTTCCTTTCCTGTTTTGACATAGAGAGCGATTGAATTATCTCCGGCGGTGATCAGGTCCGTTTGCAAAGATTGAACAATCTCGCCATAGCCCATTGGGATAAGATCAGCTCCAATGGCTTCTGCAAAGTATCTTGAGCTCAAACTGGCAGAGACACGATATCGCACGCCCTTTAGGTCGTCCGGTTTTAATACGGGTGACTTTGAATACACATGATGGAAACCAATTTCACTCCATGCAATAAACTTTAAGTTCTTCTGATCAAGCATTTCTGTGAAGATTGGGGTGAGATAGTTGTCATATATAAAATCAGCTTCCTCTGGAGTATCAAAGAGGTAAGGAGCATAAAGCAATGCTGTTTCCGGAACCAATGTTGAGACTATGATTGCCGATAAATTTGCAAACTGAACACGGTTTCTCCTCAATCCAGAGACTAAGTTCTCTTCAGAGCCAAGCTGGCCATAAACCAGCATTTTTGTCTGAATTTCTGGAAGTTTCTCCTTCACTGACTGCTCAAAATCATAAAAGTGCTTAACACCGACTGTATTGGGTATGCCTGTTCCTCCAACAGTCATGTATAGCTCGTTTTCTTCTTTTGGTGAACCGCAAGCTCCCAATAAAAAAACCATAAGTAGGAGAATGAACGAAAGATTAACTTTAGGACTGAAAAACATGCACTGATTGTCTCATCAGAGCATGTTGGAGTCTATCTATGAATCAGATAAACTGGATTTTATTGATATGAAAATAAAAGAAACCAAAATCAAAATACCTTCTTATGAAATTACTTCAGAATCTGCCTATCTGAATAGAAGAAAGCTTATCCAATCGGTTGGATTATTATCATTGGGAGTTGGAATCAGTGAACCCGGCTTTGGTCAAGATCAATCGGTCCAAACACTGCAATCAATAAAGAATGAAAAGTATTCGACATCTGAGACCCCAAATAGCTACTCGGATATCACAACTTATAACAACTTTTATGAATTTGGTATGCAGAAAAGTGATCCGTACATGAACAGCGGAATGTTCGAGCCTAAACCTTGGAGTGTCGAAGTCTCAGGTGAAGCAAACATAACCGGTGCATTCGATATAGAAGACTTGATTGATTTTAATAAACTCGAAGAGAGAATTTATCGTCTGCGCTGTGTTGAGGCTTGGTCTATGGTTGTCCCATGGGTAGGGATACCCTTGTCAGCAATACTGAAGAAATTTGAACCCTTATCCTCTGCAAAATATGTTTCTTTCGACACAGTCTATAGACCTGATCAGATGCCTGGACAAAAGAGAAGAATACTGCGTTGGCCTTATACGGAAGGCCTAACTATTCAGGAAGCAATGCACCCTCTCACATTCATGGCGGTAGGCATATACGGAAAGGAGCTGCTCAACCAAAATGGTGCGCCGATGAGGTTGGTCATACCATGGAAATATGGCTTTAAAAGCATCAAATCCATCAATAAGATTCGGTTCCAAGAACGCCAACCAAAAACGAGTTGGAATATTTCAGCACCGCAAGAATATGGTTTCTATGCCAATGTCAATCCTTCGGTTGATCATCCAAGATGGAGTCAAGCCAGAGAGCGGAGAATAGGGACTGGTTTTTTTGGAGCAAAACAGCCAACCACTCTCTTCAATGGTTATGCAGACGAAGTGGCTGATTTGTACCGTGGCCTGAATCTAAGGAAATATTATTAATTTAAATTCTTTCAGAACGTCCTTGGTCATTTTAATGATGTTAGTGCCCTACTTTTTGCTGACATTAAAGTCACTCGGCTATCTATCGGGATTGGGAGCAAACCCAGTAGAGACTATCATCCATGAAACAGGCCTATGGGGGTTAAGATTTTTGATGCTAACTTTGCTTCTCACACCAATTGCTTATTATTCTAAAATTCCTTCGATTAATAAATTAGGCAAACCCGTTGGATTAATGGCATTTTTCTATTTGCTCAATCATTTTTTGACCTATGCAATGATCGATCAAGCAGGAGATTTGGGAGTGATCATTGTTGATATAATTGAAACACCCTATTTGATTGTTGGCTGGGGAGGTTTTCTTTGCTTGCTTGGTGTGGCCTCTGTCTCTTTTAAAAGATTAGAAAATTGGTTCAATCAAAATAGGTCTACGATCAGTGGGCTTGTTTACACCGCCACAGTGCTTGGTGTGTGGCATTTTTATTGGCAAGCTAAGGTGATTGAAATTGAATCACTCATATATTCAATTATGGTAACTGTATTAATCGTTTGGAGATTCAAGATTTCAACAAATCGATCTAGTTAGTTCTAAACTAAAATTAGATCAACTGCTCAATTTCTCCATGACGATCATACTCAAAAGCTCTTCGGTGAAGGATTGTAATTCATAGTCATGGTCATCAAAATTGTTGTGCATGAATAGAAATCGATAATTTTTCCCGGATGCAGTAGAAATATAACCAGCCAAACATCTTACTCCATTGAGTGTCCCAGTTTTCAGCTTCATTTGTCCGAGCAATAAATTAGATCGATAGATATTTTTTAAAGTGCCATCGATTCCAGAAATTGGAAGCATGGTCTTAATCTCTGAATATTTTTTATCTTGATCAATTTTTTCTATCAAGCTCATAATGGATTCTGGCCTTAAGCTGGTTTTCCTAGAGAGTCCCGATCCATTCTCAATAAAATTTTGATAGTGCCAATCAATGTTATTTCCCTTCATTGATTCGTATAATGACTTTCTTGTATTGCGGTACTCTTTTCTTATTGAATCTCCTGTCAGACTCAAAAAAATATTTCTTGCGGTTAAGTTATCACTCTCCTTCAGCATTAATCTCAAAGCACTATCGAGATCATTTGAATATATATCAGCAATTAAGAGGCTCTTGTTTGATTTCCTTTTTCTCTTAAAATAACCATTTAGTTTACCGCCAGAATCCAACCAGATTTTCTTGAAGGCTCCAAAAAAATAATGCTCGGTTTTAGTAATTGCTAGATCGTGGTCTATTTCTGAGCATGCAGCAGGAAATAATCCATCAATCACAATCGTGAGAATTTTTTTACGCAATTGTTCTCTAAAACTTACTTGTGATCTAAAATTTCTACAATCACCAGGTCCAATCGATAAATTGTTTTGAATTTTTATACCGTCCGGAAGAAATAGGGGGCTTATGTCTATTTTTTTTGTTTTAGGATTGATAGAAAAATTTAGATCCATCTTATTTGAATTAATAATCAGTGAGGAATGCATTGTGTTGTATGGCCTCATAGGGCTTTGATCAAATGATCCGGTGGAATTCTTTCGTTGTTTAAAAAATGACAGATCCAAATAAATGCCATCAGAGATTTCGTCTATACCTTTCTCCCTAATTTCACTAACTAAGTCTTCAAGATCCCCTATTGAGAAGTTTGGATCTCCGCCTCCAACGATCAAAAGATGATCAATCTTCTTCTTATTCTTAAATTTTTGATCAATGTATGCTTCTGTTTTCCATTGAAATCTCTTGTCCAAAAGATCCATCGCAGCAAAAGCTGTGAAAAGCTTTGTCACCGAACCAGGGCTTCTTGATGTTCTTGGATTGATTTCAATCAATCTTCTATCGGATTCTGTATCTTCCAAGATGATGCTTAGTTTGCTCTCTGGTATCTGATGTTTTTTGATTAATGCTTTAACTTGGTATTGCCCAAAAACATGCGAAGAGGAAACAAAACTAATTGCGAGTATTAGAAACTTAAAGAGATCCTGGTAATTGATGATTGGGAGACGCACTCACATCATTCTATAAGATCACCTATAGCTGTCTAGTAAATTCTTGAGTGCTTTTTTGCCTGGGCAAAGTGTTTTGTGATCTATTGAATTCAATGGTTCATCAATCATATTTTCTGTATCAGTGAAGTCTTGCTGCGATTCATCGATATATAGCAAACCGGTCAGTAATTCTCCTTCTTCTGAAGCAGCCCGAATATTTTTTACAGAATCACCACGAGATTGAGGAGAATATGATTCATCAGTTTTTCTAAGGATTACTCTTCCGCCATCGTGAAGGTCAACTTCAATGCTGGAGCCCTTTTCATAGTTCACTTCAATCTCATTGAATGGAGCAATATAGTCTGTATAAACTGCTTCACGCTTGGATTCTCTTGTGCTCATATAGCTCTTGGTAGAGCCTTCGTGATCATTAAAAGTCACACAAGGTGAAATGACATCAACCATTGCAAAACCTTTGTGCATAAGTCCCGCTTTTAAAAGTGGCACAAGTTGGTCTTTGTCTCCTGAGAAGCTCCTGGCAACGAATGTCGCTCCCAATGCAATTGCAACTTGGCAAGGATCAATAGGAACCTGTTTATTGGCCTCCCCTTTTTTTGCAGTTGAGCCGACGTCTGCAGATGCAGAGAACTGGCCTTTGGTTAGCCCATAAACACCATTGTTTTCAATAATATAAAGCATATTGACGTTTCTTCTGATTGCATGTGAGAACTGACCCATCCCAATTGATAATGTATCCCCATCACCAGATACGCCAATACAAAATAGCTCTTTGTTTGCAGCATTGGCTCCAGTTGCAACCGATGGCATTCTTCCATGCACGGAGTTGAATCCATGCGATTGGTTTGCAAAGTATGCCGGCGTCTTTGAGGAACAACCGATTCCACTCATCTTTATCATCCGATGTGGAAGAATATTTAAATCAAAGACTGTCTGTATGATTGCTCCTGTAATGGAATCATGTCCACAACCTGCGCATAACGTCGACATTGCACCTTCATAATCTGTATATGTCATCCCAAGTTCGTTCTTGGGTGCATTGCTTAGGGCGATGTTGGGTTTTTTTATGTAACTCATGCTGCCTTACCTGTGGAGACTTCTTTCATAATTCTTTCTATCACATCTTTGGAGAAAATTGGTATCCCATTGTATAAGCGAATTGATTTCAGTTTACTTGAATCGCATGAGGTCTCTGTTTGTAAAAGTTTTTTAAGTTGGCCATCGCGGTTCTGCTCTATCACAAATACTCTTTCATGCGCATCAATAAATTTCTCAACCTCGTCAGAGAATGGGAACGCCCTTACTCTAAGGTAATTAAAATCATGTCCATCTTTAGACATGAGATCTCTTGCCTCTCTAATCGCGTCATCGCAACTCCCAATGCTAAGAATTGCCATTTTGTTTTTCTTTTTAAAATCTTTGATTGGGCTAGGCACCAATGATTTGGCTGTCTCCCATTTGATGAGCAACCGATCTACCACATCTTGATACTCGTCTGAGTCTTCGGTATATCCACCGAATTTATTGTGTCCCGAGCCTCTAGTAAAATATGCTCCCTTAGGGTGAGTGCCCGGAATTGTCCTGTATGGAATACCGTCTCCATCGGAATCCAAATAACGATGGAATTGCTCGATCTTCTCAAGATCGTCCTGATCCAACACCTTGCCTCTGTTGGGTACGTATTTATCGTCCCATTCCAAATCTTTGATCATCCAGTCATTCATCCCGATGTCTAGATCACTTAGAACAAAGACTGGTGTTTGGAGCTGTTCCGCAATATCGAATGCATTCACTGATAGGTAAAATGCTTCCTCCGGGTTAGCGGGATAAATACAAACATGCTTGGTATCGCCATGCGATGCATATGCACACGATAGGATGTCGCATTGTTGTGTTCTCGTTGGCATCCCAGTTGATGGTCCCGTTCTTTGAACATCAAAAATCACGGTTGGAATTTCAGCATAGTAGCCAAATCCTATGAATTCGTTCATAAGAGAAATGCCGGGACCGCTTGTTGGTGTAAACGATCTAGCTCCGTTCCATCCGGCTCCCAACGCCATACCAATTGCTGCCAACTCATCTTCGGCTTGGATAACCGAGTAGTTGTTCTTTTTTGTTTTCTTGTCAACTCTGAAAGCTGCACAGTATCTGGAAAATGCATCCATCAGTGATGTAGAGGGGGTGATAGGATACCAAGAGCCGACCGTTGCACCGGCATAAAGACATCCGAGTGCTGAAGTGGCATTCCCATCAATGATAAAGTGATCTTTGGTTTTGTTTGTTGCTAGTGCTTTAAACTTTAGAGGACACTCAAAATTCTCTTTAGCATAATCATGTCCCATTTCTAACGCTTGCTTATTCGCTTCGATGAGGTGTGTTTTTGAACCGAATGTATCCAGCAATAGTTGTTCAATGACTCCCATGTCCATCTCAAGCAATGCTGCCAACACTCCAACATAAGTTGTATTCTTCATCAATGTCCTTGCTCTTGCCGTATCGAAAGCTTCGTTGCACATCTTTGCCAAGGGTACCCCTAAAACAGTAATGTCATCTCTCGTCATCAGTGTATCTCTCGGCCATGAAGAATCGTAAATGAGGTATCCGCCAGGCTCAACAGCGCTTAGGTCCTCATCATAGGTTTGTGCATTCATGGCAACCATAATGTCGACACTGCCAGATGGAGCAAGATAACCATTTTCATTGGCTCTGACTTCATACCATGTTGGAAGCCCTTGGATATTTGACGGAAAATAGTTCTTACCAACTACCGGGATTCCCATTCTGAACAAGCTTTTCATAAACATTCCATTTGCACTGGAAGAGCCTGTTCCATTTACATTCGCAAACTTCACCGTAAAATCATTGCTTTTCGGTGCACTCATCAGACAGCCTTTTTGGTTTCTTTTGCTGCATCAATTGCTTCATCGCTTGCATATGGAACCTGAAGGGTAAATTTCTTCATATCCCAAGCAGCGGTTGGACAACGCTCTGCGCAGAGGCCGCAATGAATACAGACATCCTCATCCTTAACCATTACTCTCCCAGTTTGAGGCAAGTCTTCTGATACATAAATCGCTTGGTCAAGATTGTCTGCTGGGGTTTTAATCTTTTGCCTAATTGAAGATTCTTCATCATTTTCTGTAATTGTTAAGCAATTGACAGGGCAGATATCGATGCATGCATCGCATTCAATGCATAAACTTGCAACAAAGTCAGTTTGGATATCGCAATTTAGGCACCGCTCCACTTCCCTTTTGAACTGACCTGGTTCATACCCCAGTTCTACTTCGATATTGATGTCCTTAAAACGTTTTTGCATGGGAATGGTTGGTACTTCGTATCGATCATCGTAATCGAAGTCATTGCTGTAACTCCACTCATGGATTCCCATCTTTGCGGTTACCAGATTCATTCCATGGGGCAGCCTATCAGTCAATGATTCTTTGTTGCAATACTTATGAATTGAGATTGCCGCTTGATGTCCTTGCTCAACGGCTTCAATGATATTCTTGGGCCCAAACGCTGCATCGCCGGCAAAAAATACGCCCTTGAGTGTTGATTCATATGTTATTGGATCTACAGCTGGAACTTCCCATTGATCAAATTCAATGCCAAGATCTCGTTCAATCCATGGAAACGAGTTTTCCTGCCCAATGGCTAAAATGACTGTATCGCATGGGATAATTGCTTCATCAACTTTTCTGGATTGTTTTTTTCCATCATCATCAACCGAATATTCCATTATGGAAAAACGCATGCCGACTAGCTTTCCGTCTTCGACAATGTATTCTTCTGGAGAATGGCATAGTACCAAATCAACATTTTCCTCCAATGCCGGCTCCAGTTCCCAATCCGACGATTTCATTGCATGTCGTTCCCCGCGATAAATGACTTTCACATCTTTTCCGCCAAGCCTTAGGGACGTTCTGCAACAATCCATGGCAGTGTTGCCTCCACCAATAATCAAAACTTTCTCTCCCACTTCATCAATGTGGTCAAATGCCACCGACTCCAACCAAGCAATGCCAATATGAATTTGATTGGTGTCGTATCTTCCGGGCAAGTCTAGCTCTCTGCCTTTTGGCGCTCCTGTGCCTACCAAAACTGCGTCATAATCCTCATTTAAAAGATTTTTCAAACTTTCTATTGGGTGATTCAAGTGCAGATTAATGCCCTGTTCTACAATCACATCAAATTCTTCATCAATCACATCTGGCGGTAATCTGAATTTTGGTATGTTACTCCTTATCAACCCTCCCATCTCGGGAAGCGATTCAAAAACATCCATCTCATAGCCAAGCGGAAGGAGATCATTTGCCACTGTCATTGAGGCACAACCTGCACCAATGATGGCAATCTTTTTGCCATTTTTTTGTTCGGGGACAGGAGGGAGATAGGGCTTAAAGTCGTCCTTGAGATCACCCGCAACCCTTTTCAATCTGCAAATTGCAACGGGTTCTTCGTCCACTCTGGCTCTTCTGCAAACCGGCTCACAAGGTCTGTCGCAAACCCTGCCTAAAATTCCAGGAAAAACATTCGATTCTCTATTCAGAAGGTAAGCTTGTGTATATTCTCCTTGAGCAATATGCCTGATATAGCCTGGAACGTCTGTGTGTGCTGGGCATCCCCATTGGCAATCAACGACCTTATGGTAGTATTCTGGATTTTTTGTGTCTGTAGGTTGCATGACCTGATATAGCGTTCTATGAAGGTAATATAATTCGAAAATTAAACGTAAAAAGTTTTATTTTAACTGTCTCTAACAACCCTATTGGATTAACAAAAGAGATTATATATCTAGATCCTAGAAAAAACGATAGTTTTTAATGGCAAAAATTATTTTATTGGTGCTGGAACTCCAGCCTTTTTCCTTGCGGTTCGGTCAATATTCTCCCTCTTTCGTAGACCTTAGATCCATTCACGAACGTCATCTCGATTGAGGAATCAAAACAATGGCCCTGAAAAGGGCTCCATCCACATTCGTACATGATGTTGTCCTTTGTTACTTCAAACTTGCCATTTGGATCAACCAATACTAAATCAGCCCAATAGCCCTCTCTGATATAACCCCTATTCTTAACTCCGTATCTATCAGAAACAGCGTGGCTGGTCTTTTTTACAATTGTTTCTATGGGTATGTCATTCTTTCGACTCAACTCAAGTAAAGCCAGCAATGAATGTTGCACAAGCGGTATTCCTGATGGGCAGTCTGGGTATGGTTTTTGTTTTTCCTCTATTGTGTGAGGTGCATGATCCGTGGCAATAATGTCAATGCGGTCTTCTTTTAAAGCATCGATAAGAGCCGATTGATCGTCTTCTGTTTTTATCGCTGGATTGCAAACCACCATGCTGCCCAATTCATCGTATGCATTGTCATTAAAATACAAATGATGAACACAAACCTCAGCAGTAATTTTCTTTTGGTGATCGCCTGTTTCAAAAAGTTCCATTTCCCTCGCTGTGGTCAAATGAAGCACGTGCAAATTTGAATCGTGCTTTTTAGCAAGATTTACTGCTTTCGATGAAGATTTATAGCAACACTCAACCGATCTAATATTTGGGTGCTCTCCAATCGGTATGTCATTGTTGTATTTCAATTTTGCGGCTTCTATGTTCTGCTCAATGATTGGGGTATCTTCGCAATGTGTAACAATCAGGACCGGTGATTTCTCAAAAATCTCTTCCAGTGCATTTTCATCATCAACCAAAAGATTCCCCGTCGAAGCACCCATAAATATCTTGACCCCGCAAGCTTCACCCGGTTGGAGCGACTTGATTTCATCGATGTTTTGATTGCTCGATCCCATATAAAAAGCAAAGTTTGCATGGGCTTTGCCAGCGGCAATCTCGTATTTCTGAGATAAAAGTTCTCTGGTAAGGGTTGGAGGATTTACATTTGGCATGTCCATAAAAGACGTAACTCCACCGGCAATCGCAGCCATAGATTCGGACCGGATCCCGCCTTTGTGTGTTAATCCGGGCTCCCTGAAATGAACCTGATCGTCAATCAAACCAGGAAGGAGCCATTTGCCCTTTGCGTCAATAATTTCAGTGCCATCTGTAGCAGAAATCTCTTTGCCAATTCTCTCAATCCTTCCATTCTTGATTAATAGATCTTGTTCGACGATTTTGCCTTCATTGACGATGGAAGCATTGATAATTAGTATCGCTTGATTGGTCATAGGGTTATCATAATATGGATTCAATGAATTGACTATGATTGAGCTTGAGTATCTTTTCAAAAAATAAAACATTTTATGGTTGGTATGTAGCAATAAGCTGCAGCTTGGTTTACTTCTTTGTAAATTCTATGACGCTTTTTGTTCCACAAAACTTATTTCCAAGATTGATGGAAGAATTTTCTATCAATCAAGCAGAGGTCAGTCTGACTGTTGCCAACACTCTCTTTTATGCCTCCTTTCTCTCCCCGATCTCAGGAATATTGATTGACAAATATGGTGTAAAAATTGTCATAAGGATTGGCATCATCATTATGGCTCTTATTTACAGTTTTTATCCGTTTGCAAGTTCCATTGATACCTTGTACAGACTTCATATCTTAATGGCTGTTGGTTTGGTGATGTCTGGTTTAGGGCCTAATGTCATTATCGTATCCAGGTGGTTTAGAAAACACAGAGGTAAAGTCGTTGGCATGGTGGTTGCAAGCTCAAGTTTGGGTGGCGCTACCATGCCATTACTCATCTCTCCAATCGTAAATAATCCCGATCTGGGATGGCGCTGGGGCTTTGGATTGCTGTCAGTCCTATTTTGGTTATTTGCTGTAATACCTGTATACAAAATAATACAACCCGATCCTGAGTCTATGGGGCTTAATCCGGATGGGGAAGAGTCGAGTGATGAAATTATAATTGAAGCGAAAGATACAATACCGCTAAAGCATGCTCTTTTATCCAGAGCATTGTGGTGTCTTGGAATTGGTTCTGCCTGCCTTTGGTTTTCTATTCAGGGCCTGAATAGTCAGATTTCAATCTTTTTTGAACAAGAAGCAGGATTCACGGCTCAACAATCGGTATTCCTATTCTCCATTCTTTTCTGGTTTAGCTTTATAGGCAAATTTGGATTTGGCGCATTGAGCGATAAACTTCCAAAAAGAAAAGTGTTGTTGCTGAGTTCAATTGTTCTATTCTTAGGATCATTGCTCTTATTTGATTTTTCATCTTCCGAGCTTACGCTTACAAAAAATACGACTCAGTTGAGTCTTTTTACGATATGTTTTGGTCTGGGTTTTGGCGGAAGCTTCAGCATGATCCAGCTTGTTGCTGTTGAGACTTTTGGTCAAGAATACCTGGGAAGAATTTTGGGAATAATCACACTGATTGACGGACTTGGTGCAGCTTATGGCACGAAACTATTGAGTGAACTGGCTGTGGATTCAGGAAGTTACCTGCTTCCATTTGGAGTGGTCTCAGCAGTTACATTTTTTGCAATTATTAACGTCTTTTTCATAAAACCATTGGAAGCATCAAAAAGTTAATTTAATTCAAATTTGTAAACAATTCGATTTGTCGTTAGCCTATTAAGTAGTTATGAGAGGGGAATCTAGTTCATTCAAAATAAGACCAATGTCAGGCGGATGTGGTGCTGAGATTAAAGGCGTAGATCTTTCTAAACCTCTCGAAAAAGAAGAAAAAGCACTCATCGAAAAAGCTTGGCTAGATCATCAAGTCTTATTCTTTAGAGATCAACCACTGACAGCTGAAGAGCATGTTAATTTTGCAAAAAACTTTGGCGAACTCCAAGGACCTGGCTATATGCCAACATTGGAAGACTACCCAAATGTATATGTTCAGGAATACCCCGACCTTTTTAAAGGGATCGTTTCTGATGTAGATTGGCACATCGATGCCTCATTCCTTGAGAAACCACTTAAAGGTGCTGTCTTATATGCTATCGATGTTCCTGAAACTGGTGGTGACACGACATGGGTTAATTTATATGAAGCCTATGAATCATTGTCAGACTCAATGAAAGACCTTTGCTCAAATCTAACAGCCGTTCATGATAATTTTCATAAAAACCTTCTAAGTGTAATTGAAACATACGGCAGCAAAGGTTATGAGATGGCAAGAAAGGCAACGCCACCAAGAGAACATCCTCTGGTCTGCACCCATCCTGAAACAGGAAAGAAATGCCTTTTTTACAGCGAGCTAATGGTCTCTCATTTTAAAGAGTTGAGTGCTGATGAAGGGAAATATCTTAGAGGCTTTCTAATTGACCACATAAAAAAACCTGAATTGGCTTGTCGATTTAAATGGGAAAATCATTCTGTGGCCTTCTGGGATAATCGGTGCACTGCTCACAGAGGAATATTTGATTTTGGAGAGGCTCACCGTCTGATGCATCGAGTGGCTATCCAAGGCGAAACCAAACCCAATTAATCATGTGGATTAAGAAGTTTCATAAGGACGACTCAGAAGACTCAAGAACACCTATTCCCACTCAGGTTGTATCGAATGAGGAATACTTGCCAAGACCACAAACACCAGACCAAAAAAAGGTTGAAGCCATCATTCATGAAATGGCTGAGAAATATAGCAAAAAAGTGGGGTTATCTAGAAGAGATTTTCTAAAAACAACCAATGGGATGGCGCTCGCATTTGTAGCAATGAATCAAGTCTTTGGAAACTACTTTGAGGCACATGCCGAAGAGCTGACGGATATTTCAGCAATTTCAGAATTAACAAATAGAAATCAATTCATCTTTGATGTTCAGACCCATCATGTTGCCACTGGGAAAACAGAACCACTCGGATTTAGAATCATGGCATGGCCATTCAACGAGGAGCTCAAAGGAAAGAAGCCCGCAAAAGATGATCTTAGGTTTAATAATTACGTCAAAGAGATTTTTCTAGACAGCGAGGTCTCAATTGCATGTCTGAGTGGCATAGCCTCTAAGGTCCTTGATGTCATTAATGTCGATGAAATGGTCGAATCACGAAACACCATTAATAACATGGCTGGATCAAATCGCATGGTTTGTCATGGGCCAATTGCGCCTTATGTTCCAAATTTCTTGGAAGAAGCCGAAAGGCAAGCAACAGAGTTAAATGTCGATGCTTGGAAATTTTATACTGGTGTATTCAATATGGATGAAGAATACAGCTGGTGGATGGATGATGAGGAACTTGTATACCCCTTTTATGAAAAAATTAAATCATGGGGGAAAAATATTGTCTGTGCACACAAAGGCCTACCATTTAGACCTCCTAGACCTGGTGAAACGGACTATACCCATCCCAGGGATATAAAAAAAGCCTCAAAAGATCATCCTGAAATAAATTTTGTGATTTATCACTCGGCTTTTAGAGATCAAAATATGGGTCTGCCACCAGAAGATGAATATTTGAATGAAAATGCATACCTGCCCTATACCAGCGATCTATGCAAAGACAGAATTGAAAATCCACACATGACTAATGTTTTTATGGAACTGGGTACCACCTTTGGGCATACAGTGATCACTCATCCAAAAATATGCGCTCATCTCCTTGGGCAGATCATCAATGCATTTGGTGTCGATCGTATTTTGTTCGGGACAGATGCTATCTGGTGGGGCTCGCCCCAATGGCAAATAGAAGCATTCAGAAGATTCCAAATTCCAGAGGAGATGCAAGAAAAATTTGGATATCCAGAAATCACTGAAGAAGACAAAGCAAAAATTCTTGGCTTGAATGCGGCAAAGTTGTATTCAATTGATGTGGAATCAAGCATTCAAAAAATTTCAAATGATCGAATGACCCAACTTAAGAACTCTTATCTGGCTGAGGGCGGAAAACCCAGCAATAATATTTATGGTTGGGTGATGACTTAATCTTTTGGGCTCAAGTCGATGGCCCTACCCTGCATGTGATTGACAGACTTTATTCCCAATAGTTTTGCTATTGTAGGCGCTACATCGGTCATGTGAATTGGTCCGATTCTCTCATTTCGAACTCCAGCACCAAATGCTCCAAAAATTGCATGCATTTCCTTGAGATCTGGGTCATATCCATGCATACCTTTTGGTCCATCCAATGGGTTATTATTAAACATATATGGAGGCTCCGTTGTTACAATCAAGTCGCCTGTTCGAGTGGGATGATTCATGTGGAATGATGCTGGGAGATTTTCTCTTCTATAGGCCTTGATATGGAGTTGTGTTGAAAGCAACTCTAATGCCTGAGCTCTCTGAGTTTTATCTTCGATGAATATGTGTGCTACTGCCGGTCCTGAAGAAAGAATGTAATTAATTTCAATTGAGTCTAGTACTTCTTTAAGTGAGATGTATTTATTGACATTGATCATGCCATGGTCACTCACCAGAAGTAAAGTCAGGTAATCCCAAGCATCAATTTCTGTCAATCGAGAAAAGAGCAGTCCTAGCATTTCATCTTGTCTGACCATTTGATCAAAAATCTTTTTATGATCTGTGCCGTAAATATGCCCAACTGAGTCTGTGCCATCCCAATAGGTCATGATCAATTTTGGTCTGATTGCTTCGTCCATATCTAACCAAGCGATTACTTGGTCAATTTTTTCCTCTTCCTTGATATTCGCATCAAAAGGAGCATATTTATATTTTGCCTGCCAGCCATTCCATTGTGTCTCTGAGCCAACCCAGAAATATACTCCACTTGTAATGCCTTCTTGTTCAGCGAGTATCCATATTGGGGGACTATCAATCAGATTTGCGTCATCTGGATAACTGTGGAAACCTGACTCTCGATCATAAAAAGAATTATGAAGAATTCCATGACGATCAGGATAAACACCAGTTGCCATGCTTACATGGCCAGGATAAGTTGTGGATTGATAAACGGGTGTCATGAACTCGGCTCTGATCCCCTCATTTTGAATCCTTTGAAATGTCTTCAATTCTTTCAAATCCCATGCATCATTGGTCATTCCATCCATGGAAATCACAATAACAGTATGATCTTTCTCTGCGATGAGCAGAGAAGAGAAAACAACAAAAACTAGAGCTAAGGCAACTCTCATAAAATAACTTTTTTACTCTGGTTTTTTAAACCTAAGTGTGAACCGATCGCTCTCACCAATCTCACTAAGCGCTATCTTTTGTTCATCGTTTTGAGCTCTGTAAGTCGGGGCTAATGTCCAAACCCCTTCTGGATGATTTTTAGTGTCCAATCGATTCGCATTCACTTCAGAAGAATCATCTAAAATGAATCCCGCTGCTTCAGCAATTTTAACCATGTAGCTCTGATTGACGTAACCTGATTTTGATGAGGGATCTTGTGGAACCAACTCATCACCTCTATGTTCAACAACTCCAAGCACACCGCCTGGCTTAAGCATTTCATAAAAAGCCTTCATTGCTATATGTTCTTGTCCTCGAGCCATCCAGTTATGGATATTTCTGAATGTCAGAACCATGTCAACTGTTTCGGGATCAGACACTTCAATTTTGTCAGGCAGCATTAGGACCCCGTGCTTAACGTTGCTATATAGATCAGGTCTCTTTTCCAATTTCCCCAAAAATATCTTGCCCATCCTCTGGACAAAAGCACTATCAGAATTCAAGTCAAATGATGCTGAAATATACTGCCCTTTTTCATTTAGGTAAGGTGCAAGGATTTCTGTATACCATCCAGCAGAGGGCCATACTTCGACAACTGTCATTTCAGATTCAATCCCAAAAAATTCAAGAGTTTCTTTAGGGTTTCTATAAATATCTCTTGATTTGTTTTGCTCAGAGCGATGATCGCCAGCGATCACGCTATCGAGTGATTTTGATTCCGCATACTGATGGCCTAATGTGATCAAAAGGACAAGAAGTGCTGTGCATAATTTTTTCATTTCCATCGATTGCCTCAATTATTTAATTTCTTTTCTTTCTCATTATCACTGCTAAAACTGGTGCCAGTATAACACCCGCGATAAATCCTCCTATATGAGCACCAAATGCAACGCCTCCATCAGATCCTGAAAAAGAACTATTAATTAATTGTAAAACAAACCAAAAGATTAATACCACAAAAGCAGGCAATCTTAAAACTTGTAAGAAGAAGCCCAAAGGAATTGCGACTCTGATTGATCTTTTGGGAAAAAATACCATGTAAGCTCCCAAAATACCCGAGATAGCTCCGCTTGCTCCAATCATTGGAACTGTTGATGAAGGATCAGGAAGTGCCTGACTAAGCGCTGCGACAATGCCGCAAACGATATAGAAAATAACGAATACTGGCTTACCAAGAATGTCTTCGATGTTGTCTCCAAAAACCCATAAATAAAGCATATTACCGATCAAGTGCATAAAACCTCCATGAAGAAACATGGAAGTAATGACTGTCATTTCAGGGCTAACCCATCTTAACTCCTGTGGGAGCAAAGCACCTTGAAGCAAGCTGGCTGGAATCACTCCGAGTGCATATATAGCAAGTTTTACATTAGGGCCAAGGCTAAACTGCCACAAAAAGACTGCTATACAAGAACCAATAATCACATACGTAATGACTGGGGTGGATCGTGTAGGATTATCGTCGGCGAGAGGAATCATTTATTCAGAATGTGCAACGTGGTTTTCTTTCAACTGCATTATATAGTTCTAGAGATTCAGATAACTGACTTGAGAGCCCTTTGATTCGATTGCCGGACGAAGGATGTGAAGAGACAAACTCTAGGTTTGGACGATTACTGTCTTCTTGCATTTTCTTCCATAAGCTAAGGCTGGCAAAAGGATTGAACCCTGCCTTGGCCATTAACTGCAATCCAGTTTTATCTGCATCAGATTCTTGTTTGCGGTTAAAAGGTAAATTTAGTCCGTATGTAGAGAGTATCTGAGACATAGTATTGACTGCATTGATTTGATTATTCATCTCATAAATATCAGCTTGAGACCTAATCTGTCTATTTGACATATTCCCAGCGATTACAGCCATACCAATAGTCGTACCGACTTTAGTGCGCATTTCACGTTTCGCACGTTCATAGGAATGTTTCTCTGTGACATGGGCAATCTCGTGTCCGATAACCGTAGCAAGTTCGTCTTGATTTGATGCTACTGTAAAAAGGCCTGTGTAAACACCCAATTTTCCACCAGGCATGGCAAAAGCATTTACCCCTGGATTCTCAAAAACCTCTATCTCCCAGTCTTGATCTACAAATGGCTCATCAAGTTGTCTTATGATCTTTTTGGCTATGCAATTTACTTGAGTTCGCTTACTCAAGTCTCTAGATATTGGCAAAGATGTCTTCATTTGCTCCCATGCTTTCTCAGACTCAATCTCAATCTCTCTTTCGCTGACAAGCAATGCTGCATTAACTTGGGATGCATGTAAAAATACAAGCACAAGAAATAAACTTTGAGTAACCACTTTTGCCTTATCCATGCTTTTTCTTTTCCAAATTGATAAAAGCCCTATCAGCACGATAGCTGGAACGAATCAATGGCCCTGCGACTACTTCTTCAATCCCAATTTTTCTGCCTATGTCAGAATATTCTTTAAATTCATCTGGATGGATGTAATTTTTGACTGGAAGGTGGTTTTTTGTCGGGCGCAGATATTGACCGAGCGTTAATATTTTGACTCCACTATTAAAAAGATCTTTCATTGTTTGAACAACCTCATTCTTTTGCTCTCCAAGACCAAGCATCATGCCACTCTTACTAACAAAACCTTTTTTAGTGGAATGAGAAAGCATTCGTAGCGTCTGATCATAACCCGCTCTGGGGTCTCTGACGGTGCGTGTTAATCGCTCAACTGTTTCAATATTTTGTGAAAAAACATCCAGACCGCTTCCTAAAAGAATATCCAAATGGGTCAGATTACCCTTAAAATCTGGAGATAAGACCTCAATGGTAAGATCAGGTGATAATGTTTTTGAAGCACTAACACAACGAGCAATATGAGAAGATCCTCCGTCTGAGAGATCGTCCCGATCCACAGAAGTTAAAACAACATAATCAAGTGACATAAACGCAATTGTGTCTGCAATATTCTTGGGCTCGTCTTTATCTAACCATCCACTTGGATTGCCTGTATCAACAGCACAAAACTTACACGCTCTCGTGCAAACGCTTCCCATAACCATTAACGTTGCAGTCTTGTGATTCCAGCACTCAGCAATATTGGGGCACTTGGACTCTTCACATACACTGCTCAAATTAAGTTTCTGAACTCTTTTTCTCAAGGAAATAAAATTTTTGCCAGAAGGGATTGGGACCTTGAACCAATCGGGTTTTTTTAAGCTCTTTTCATTACTGAATTCGACAGAAACCTTGATCCCGTCCTTGATGGCTTTTATGCCATTCTGATGACGGTATTTTTCACCGCTGATAGGCTTGAGTGTATTATTATCCATAATGACCATATAAAAGAATTATAGTTGACTTTACAAATCCTGAACACATCAAAGAATAAATGATCACAAGAAAACCACATTTTTATATGTTTTTCATAATCCTATGTTCTTGTATTTTATTCTTTCTTTCAGAAACTGCAGCTAGTGCAAAGACATTAGATGACCTCCAAAACTTGGAAAAAGGCTCTGTCTCGATAAAGCTTGATTCAAATGAAAGTATAGAATTCAAAGTACTTATTGCTGAATCAAACAAAGACAGAAGAAAAGGCTTAATGCATATCGAGTCCATGCAAGAAAATCAAGGAATGTTGTTCGTATTTAATCCTCCAAGAAAAGTCTCTATGTGGATGAGAAACACGCCAATGACATTGGACATTCTGTTCATCGATAAAGATGGAAAAATCATTAATATTGAGAAAAATACTACGCCCTATTCGACAAAAGCACTCTCATCTAGAGGCACCATTCAGTGGGTTTTAGAAATCGCTGGTGGTCTATCAGAAAAATTAGGTATCAAAACTGGTGATGTCCTTTTATTAGATTCTATAAAGGACCGCGTCGGAGAATAGTCCACCATCTTGCAATATTCAGCAAACTCATTAATGATCCTGCAAAATAGGTCAATGCAGCGGCTCGAAGTATTTCTCTAGCTCTATCAGAATCACCTTCCTTAAGAAAATCGCTGCTCTCAAGCATTGGCATGGCTCTCGAAAAACTTGCATCCCATTCAGTCGGTAGTGTAATCAAATGAATTATTGAACTCATACCTAGTGTCATGAATCCGCCCAGGAACATAATCAAGCCAGATTGTGGAATACGTGTTATGAGGGTGACAAAAGGTGCTGCCATGAGAATAAATGCACCAATCCTTTGTGCGGGTGCCATGAGTTTAACAAGCTTAGTTCTTAATGAAAGCGGGAAATACTTTGTTGAGTCCTGATGAGCATGTCCAACTTCGTGTGCAGCAACTACAATCGAAGTTAACGATCCCGAAACCATTTTATCCTCGGTCAATCTAACGGTCTTAGAAATTGGATCATAATGATCGCCTATTTCTGTAGATTCAACCTTCACATCATTTAGATTAAGTGCATCCAGGAGTTTTCTCGCAAAGTCTGAACCAGTAATTAGGTATCTATCACCCGGATCATGATACTTCTTCATAACCCTTTGCACCCATATCGAAGGGAAAAATAGGAGCAAGAAGATGATCAAAAAAGTGATCAGATAGCCCATGGACTATTACTCTACTCTTTTGACTCTGACAGAGGAATTCAAGCCTTCAATCTTGAGCATGTAGGTATCACTCACCCTGCTTCTTTTTATCGTGATTGTAGGATTGCTTATCTTAACTCTGAGAACTCCGGCGCTGCTTTGTTGCCATACTTGTCCATTCTCAAGGTTAAATTTTGTGTAACCATCCCAACCCTTGAACTCTCCCAGTATTCTTGACTGTATGCTGTCTCTTTCATCTCGAATAATTAGGCCAAAGTTATCGCCAGATTTTGAGGCCTGCGATGAGTCATCTTTAGCAACGGTTTCTGTTTCTTTTTCTTCTTTTTCATCATTTGTATTCTCAGAAGATCTTCCCAGCCTAGATAGCAATCCAGACCTTTCTCTGACTGGTTTTACGTTTTGCACTTCTGGATTTTCAGTGATTCTGTCATAGCATTGTAGTCGAATTAAAGAAACAGAAATCTCAGAGCACTCTTTTAGTTTTTGCTCAAGGGATTGTGCGTGAGACTGAGCATTAAATACGAGTATAAATACAAGTAAAAATATGCCGAAAATTTTGTTTGTTATCATTTAATTCTCTGGGTTTTCTTCAGATAACAATCATACATTTACTGATTTAACGTTGAAAGGAAAATTAATAGGGAGAAGTCATATATTTTGAAGAATTTTGGTTTATTTGTTGTTTTTATGCGACATATATTAATATTATAAATATATATCAACAACTTATATCAATACTTTTATATAAAATAAATCATTTATAGCTTGCTTAAGTCATTTGAATACCGGAAAATACTATCATATTTACGTTTAGGGGGACGTGTCTATCCTTATAGCTACTCGCGCCCTAAACATTAATATTTAATTAACTCAATAAAATAAGAGAGGAACTAAATGAATACTTCTTTATTTGAAAGAGCTAGGTATCTGTTCATCACTTTGAGTGCTGTTGCTGTGGTTTTTGCCATACCAACGTGGGCTCAGGATGAAGACGAAGATGCTGCTGAGCTCGGAAAAATCGAAGTCACGGGTTCTCGATTGAATCAAACGGATGTTGAAACTGCACAACCAGTTACAGTTATCTCAAGAGAGCAAATCGAGTTATCAGGCTTCGCAACTGTCGCTGAGGTACTTCAAAACACACCTTATAACTCATTTGGATCATTCAGAGAAACCTCTGGATATGCAAATGGTCAGGCGAGTGTTAATGAAATCTCACTCAGAGGCTTAGGGTCTAACAGAACATTGGTTCTACTGGATGGAAGACGAATTGCTTCTACTGGTGGATCTGGTGGCGCGGCTCAAAACCTAAACCAAATCCCATCTGCGATTATCGATAGAATCGAAATTCTGCGTGATGGTGCATCTGCGGTATATGGTTCTGATGCAATCGCTGGTGTTGTAAACATCATCACTCGTAAGGACTTTGATGGAATGGATATTTCTATAACATCAGGTTCTACTGAAGTTGGTGGCGGTGATTATACTAGAGCGAACATTACTGGTGGTGTTTCTAACTCAAAAGGAAACATCTACTATACGTTCCAACACTACGATAGAAGACCTCAATACTATAACGAAATTCCTTATGCGAGCCATGCAAGTAATTACGATTACTTCAGCTCGTTTGGTTATCCAGGTGCTGCGATCACAGGTCTTGGTATTATTGTGGATCCAAGATGTCCTGAAGCGAACGTAGGTTCAAGCAGAGATAATGGATCAAATACTAATTCAACCTTTCCAAATTCTTACTACTGGGCTGGTCCTGGTTTAGATACTGGGTTAGGTCGATGTGGCTATGACTTTGCACAAGACATCATGTCGATTCCAAGAGCTAAGCGTAATGCTTTCCTCATGAAATCTTCATATGATCTTTCACCAGATGTAACTATGAATACTGTAGTGATGTTCTCGCAACTTGAAGGTGATTCAAGATTCGCAGGAACTCCAATCACTGCTCCTTTCCCAGTTATACCTTCAGGTAGTCCTAATCACCCTATGATTGCATATGGATATGATTGTACGCCTGATGGTTCAGGTACTGGGACAGCTCCTGCAACTGCCGGTTGTGGTGCTGCGACGTTACTTCTAAGATCTGTGCCTAACGGATATCGAGACAATACTGTTACAGAAAACATCACTGACGTAAGAGTCGGTTTTGAAGGTGTTGCAGATATGATGGGCGGAATGGAATGGGAACTAAATGTTCAAACAACTGTCAATGATATTGATAACCAAACCATTAACCTAGTGAATAAAACTCTCCTTCAAGCTGGTCTTGATGCGGGAACTGTTGACCCTTGGGGTATCAACAGCACACTAGATGAAGTCGCAGTTCAAATGTTAGCCTTTAACCATACTGGTCTTTATCAAGCTGATCTTAAGACTACAATGGGAGACCTAATTGTTAAGTTTGACGTTGGCGAGTTAGCTGGCGGAGCAATTGGTATGGTCTTGGGTGCTGAGTACTCGCATTCTTCATTCGATCAATTGAATGATCCGGAGTCTAACGCATTTCTAATTGCTGGTTCTGCCGGTGGTGATAACATCAATGCTGAGAGAGCCAGAAAGTCAGCTTTCTTCGAGGTTGGTCTTCCATTTACAGAACAAATACGTGTTGCTGTTGCTGGTCGATATGATGACTACAGCACACAAGGTGTTGGCAGTAACTTCTCACCTTCAGTGAACTTTGAATACAGACCTACTAGTTGGGTATTATTGAGAGGCACTTATGGTGAAGGATTTAGAGCTCCAGCATTTGATGAACTGTTTGGTAATCGATCAGAAAGTTTCCCTTCAGGGATTGATATTGTTGGTTGTGCGAACGGAGTAACTGTTTGTACCTCTACTCAGTATAGAGCTTTCTATGGTGGTAACCCAGACTTAGGACCAGAGGAATCTGAGCATTACACACTTGGTGCTGTGCTTTCTCCACTGCCTGAGTTAACAGTTCAGTTGAACGTTTGGCATACTGAGTTTGAAGGCCTCATTACAACTTCAACTTTGAACAGAGAGTTCGAAGCTGAAGCAAGAGGAGAAACAAACTATGTCGTGCGTTGTACTGCTACTGACCAATGTCAGGAAGGTACCGTTAACTACGTTTCATTGACTTCGAATAACTACAAAGGGGTCACAATGGAAGGTATCGACTTTGATATTAACTACGTTATGGACACAGATAACATGGGTCGTTTCGACATGGGTGTAAATGCTGCGAAAATAACTAAGTACATATATCAACGTTTTGCCTCAGACTCTGTAGAGAGTAATGAAGGTGAAATGGGATTGCCTGACACTAGAATGACTCCTTACCTCACATGGGGTAAAGGCGACTGGGGTGTAGGACTAACTGGATATCATGTCTCTGGACAAGAGACTGACTACTTCGGTACACCATACTCTGTTGATGATTCTATGACGTTTAACTTAAGGGTTAGCTATCAGCTTCCTTGGGATGCGTCTGTTTCACTCGGTGCAATCAACGTAACTGACGAAGAACCAGAGCAAAACTCTGACTGGTATGGTTGGGAACCATTTGACTTCTCCTTGTATGATACAAGAGGAAGAACGGTTTATATAACCTACGAGCAGAGCCTCTAATCTAAGAGTTAGTTAGATAAAATTAGAGCGGACTTAGGTCCGCTCTTTTTTTTGCGTATTTGATTATTGAATGGTCAGCTTCAGCTCTGCTGCAAGAGCTTCACTTTTTCGAATTTGTTTAATGCTCAATCGTTTTTTTAGATCTTTAAGTAATTGCTTTGCGTATCCGACAGCAAAAATTTGGCCGAAAGACCTCCCCTCCAAAACATACTCACATTGAGGATTATCACGATTTAAATTCTCTTCTCTATCCTCATAGTCTTTTCTATAGCTATTGTATTCTTGATTAGTAATTTTTTCTGCAGCTATCAAAAACCAAGCATATGCATATACAAGGTTTTTTTTGACGCCTCTTGCGTCACGATAGGCCATACCAAGACCAACCTGTGATCGTGTATGGCCTTGAAGAGATGCTTTTTGGTAGTACTCAAAAGCTTTTTCTTGATCCTTTCTAACACCAGAACCATATCGATACAATCTAGCTAATCCATTTATCCCATCTAGATCGTCCTTGGCAGCAGCCTTCTCGTACCATATCCTTGCTTTTCTAGCATTCATGGGAGCTACCTCACCAGCCATATATATTTCTGCCATGGCAACCTCTGCGTCTGTATCGCCCTGGTTGGCAGCAGTCTCCATCCATTGAAATGCTTTCTTGTAATTTCTTCTAAAATCTCCATAGAGTGTTGATGAATATAAGCGGCTGAGAGCAACTTGAGCCCTAGGATCATTCATTTCAGCAGCTAAAGAGCAGGCTGTTATTGCGTTCATGCATTGATTATCTCTTATCAATTCCTCGCAGTTTTCTTGAGCAGAAAGTGGTTGGAAAAATGACAAGAATATTATTGGTAAAATATTTGCCCTATTCATAAATCTGTAAAGTTTCATGCTAATATGTTGTTTCTAAATCTCATTGAAGATCAAATTAAATTATTTTTTTAAGGATTATACAAATGAAAAAGATACTCCCCGTCTTAGCCATTGTTCTCACATTTAATGTATTGGCAGTAGAAGAATTTCCAGTTGAACACTTCTTTAAAGAACCGTTGATGTTGGCTCCTACGCTGTCTCCGGATGGAGAATATTTGGCTGCTTTAACGCCTTATAATGTTAATCGTGAAACAAATGATCGATGCAAAAATAGGCCTTTTGGACAAAAAAATAGCAAGGGTGAAGTTCACTTTTGCGATGTTGCAAGAAGGAATATTACTGTCATTCACATTGCTGATAAAAACAATGATTGCCAAGCAGGAAATTATGCAGCCTGTCCAAGTACTCGTGTCACACAACTTCGAGGACAGAATGTAAGTGGCTTCTTCTGGGTGAATAACGAGCGTATTCTTTTCACCACTGGTGGAGATCAACTCAATGGTGTCAGAGGAGCAATTGACAGTATCGGTCTTTATGCTGTAAACAAAGATGGCAGTAAACCAACTCAATTAGTAAAACCAGAAGACGCGCTGACCAGTAAACTCATTCAAACGATACCGCTTAATCGTTTAACTGATGATCCAGATCATATACTTGTAATGAGAAATGATCGTAAGCGATACATCATGGATGTTTATAGAATGAACGTCTATAACGGCAAGTTTTTCAGACAAATTACTTCTCCAGGCCCAGTAATTAGCTGGGCTACAGATCGAGATGGTGTTTTAAGACTCGCTGCTCTGCAAGACGAGGAGTCTCTCTCGTATGAAACGAAGATTATTTACAGAGACAATGAAAACGAAGAATTTAGAGAAATTGATCGTTTTGAAGGTTTACAAAATGGTTGGGGAGCCATTGGATGGGATGAGAATCAAGAAAAAGTCTATGTCACA